>Ga0207933_1000150_pt1 | contig 71596 bp, 71 predicted proteins | sample NGESurdeep092012_4_FD_184488 | JGI IMG/M metagenome (GOLD analysis project Ga0207933, IMG submission 184488) | Arctic peat soil microbial communities from Barrow, Alaska - NGEE Surface sample F53-3 deep-092012 (SPAdes) | ecosystem: Environmental > Terrestrial > Soil > Wetlands > Peat ...
TAAATATACTAAATATGCTTACATATTATTGATTTACATTGTAATATAATTGTAATTATTTATTAATCTTAATAAATGAATTATATACTTCTTATATCGAACTCACGTTAATATACAATCACTTTAAATTGAGATTATAAGTTCCCAACAAAAAGTTAATAACGCAGTCATAAAATTTATTTTTATTTTAGAAATGTGTTCATAACCTAAAGCATTGATTAAATTTGTTTATTGGAAGTATTTTTGCTTTTAATAACCTAAAGACAATAATGAGGTTTTTATTTATACTTTTTCTTTTTATATCTTTTATTCCAGCCTTTGCAGCCCAGAGTGACACCTCTAAAATCCCTATTGGAAGGCAGATATTCCATGACCATATAAAAGAGGAGCAAAGGCTCGCTGATAAAGCTGATGGAAGGCTTGACGGGCTTATCAAAGTGAGTGCTAACCCAGATGTAAACCTGCAGGTTACCGATGCGATATTCAGAAAAATAAATGTATTACGAAATGATATCGAAATTGATTCAACTTCCACTAATAATGATAAAGTCCGTTACCTGCGTTATGTTGAAGACCTTTTAAAAGACTACATACTTGGTTGGAAAACTCACAAAATTAACCCAACAATCGCGCCTGCCCTGGTAGAAAATTTTGATGAAATCTTAAAGGCGACTATAAAAGGCGAGAGTATGACTCCTTTGATTAAGAATGCACCTTATGAAGTTGGGGCCATCAATGCGTCTATTTTTATAGACAATCCCGGTTATAATGAAAGTAAAATTGCTTTATTTAGAAAATTTTGCCAGTTATACCCTGATAAAATTCTACAAAATCTTGCACCTTTTGTAGATCAACCATTTGCAGACAGCTTAATTATTGACGCTTTTAATAATAGCCCGAGCCAGTTATACACTTTTGCCCAATCTGCCCACAGCCCGCAAGGAAGGCTGATAAGGCAGATTGATGACCCTCGGATAAAAATGGTGGTAAAATTAAGTACTCAAAACAGGGCTCTTTTTTATTTTCCTTTTCTGGATGATTTGATTAGCGGCAAAAAAACAATTGCAGAAATTGAAAAGGTAGCAGGAAAAACCACCGAAGATTATGACAGCGTTGGCTATTACGGCTTATTGGTAAAAACAGAAATTAATTATTATGGTAGAATGGTGAAAGGTGATACGCCTGTAGCCATGTTAGGAGCCAATGGCTTGCTGGATATGCTGAAAGCAAAAGCCATTCAGCATTTTATTTACCCCATCAATGTATTACATGAAAATCCCAGCCCTGCCGTACGTTTCAGGGCATTGCAACCTTTGGATGCACAGCAACTTTATTATATGATGGTCCTGGGAGAAAATGATATTTACACATCAAGTTATAAATATAGTTTCGACAGGATGATCCAAAAAATGGGGGCACCACCTCACGGTGATTCACTGCTGATCTCGCTCAATTTCGACCATTTCAAAAAGTTTATAAAAATGGCAGCAGGCTATAATAAACTGGATGAATTCTTAAAAACAATGCCTTCTGAAAATTCCGAGAAACTGATGCAGGCTTTTGTGGCTAAATTAGAAACTACTAAAACCCTTGAAGATGCTGTGGACGTAGCCGATTCTTACGGAAGCATTACTAATCCGGATTTACAGAAATCTATGTTGCAAAACATAGAATGGAATGAACAAAGATGTATTAAAGAAGACAATCAAAGAGGAAAGAAAATTTACAGCCTTTTAAAAACTATTTTCCTTTCTGCAGACCCCAAAAACGGTGTTGACCTTTCTAAGGAAATCGGAATTCCGCCAATTTATACAGTTGATTATAATTATCTCGCTGATGATTCAGGCCGAATAATTGAGCAGGTATTTTTTTATGGCGATAAAGATGGAAAATCTTCTTACGCCAGTTACCTCACATCTTTTCCACGAAACGACTGGAGCATTACACAAAGAAACGAGTGGATAGAAATAAAATCACTTAAGGGAAAACCAATTTGGATTTTTGCCAATTTACCGCTTGACAATGTAACCGATAAAGATGCCAAAGCGCAGGCTGACCTGGTTGATTATCTTGATTCAAAAGGGCTAAGGCCTTCCATTGTGATTCATCGCGGCCACAGTTATCATTTGCCTTATACGATTAAGCAGCTACCTGAAAGTGCAAAAATTATTATGTTAGGTTCTTGTGGAGGGTATCAAAATCTGAAAACAATTTTAAAGTATGCACCTGAAGCTCATATTATTTCTACCAAGGAAACAGGCGCAATGGATGTAAATAAACCTATTATTGACGCCCTGGACAATACGCTAAGGGGAGGAAAAAATATTGATTGGCGCCAGATGTGGGCTTCGCTTGAAATCCAATTCAGCCACGCATCACAGCAAATAAGGGAAACTTTTGAAGATTACATTCCGCCACAAAAGAACCTTGGTGCTTTATTTATAAAAGCTTACAATAAAGAAGGCGGGCCAGATGATGATGAATAGCCTTGAACAAAATAAAAATCAAGTGAATTTGTTGGTTTACTGTAAGGCTTTGTAAAACGGTTGCTAAATTTATCTCAGTTTGTGCATGTAATCGTTATTGGCAAACTGCTTTTTAATTTCATGAAGTTTTTTAGCAATACTATTGTCAATTAGCTTTCCTTCCATTTCTAAAATAAAACCTCCGATAATAGTATCATCAACCTCAGTTTCTAAATGAACCTTATCATAAGAGGTAGATTCTTTTATTTTTGAAACAAACGAATCTGCTAAATCTTTACTAATTGGAGTGGCAGTAGTGAGCCTGGCATTATGCAATCCTATTACAGTATTGTATTGTTGGATGAAAGCAGTAATAACTCCGGGTAAATTATTTTCACGGCCTTTGTTGCAAAGCAGTTTTAAAAATGTTTCTGTAATCTTTGAAATATTTCCATTGGTAATGGCGGTGATAATTTTATATTTTTTATCAGTATTGATAATGGGGCTTTCCAGCATCAGGACAAAATCCCGGCTTTTGTCCACAATAGATTTCAGAAGCGAAACATCATTATGAACCTCTTCTAATTTATCATATTGAATACTAATATCAATAAGGCTTTTGGCGTAACGCTGTGCTAAACGCGGATTATTCATATTATTTTCAATTAATTCAATTCAATATTCTGTGCAAGTTCCTGGATATATTTTTCCTGGCCTTCTTTATTATTTAATTCTCTGCGCAAAACTTTTTCGCTTACTTCCAACACTAAATTGCCTACCTGGTTTTTTAGGTCAGTTATTGCGGCCATTTTCTGTTGATTGATTACGCTTTGTGCATCAGCCACTATTTTGTTGGTTTCTTTGCGCGCCTGTTCTTTTGCATCCTGGATCATTTTATCCCGCATCTCTTTCGCCTCTCTCATCATCAATGACCTTTCTTCACGGGCTTTTGCGAGCAACGCTTCGTTTTCATTTTGCATTTTAGCCATTTCTTTCTTCATATTTTCTGCAGAAAGAATAGAGTCAGAAATATTTTTTTCCCTGTCGTCCAACGATTTTAAAATCGGTTTCCAGGCATATTTCCCCAGAATATAAAGCACAATGATAAAGGCGACAAGCGTCCAGAGAATCAAACCTAACTTTGGAAGTAGAAGTTCCATACTTTTTTGTTTAAATTAAATATAATAATTTTTAGAATTTCTAAAAAATACTGTATCCTCCGCCCTGTGCTTTGGATACAGTAAAAAAATCGTTGTTTATATTGGTTTTAAAAACCATCATAAACAACTGCGTAACTTCTGGGGCGTTTAGGCTCCGGCTACCGGCTTCAATACAGCCAGCAATCCTGCGATAACTGCGAAAAGGGCAACCCCTTCTACTAATGCAGCTGCAAGGATCATGTTAGCGCGAATTTCATTAGCTGCTTCTGGTTGGCGGGCAATTCCTTCAACTGCACCTTTACCTACCTGGCCAATTCCGATACCTGCTCCTACAGCAGCAAGGCCGGCGCCGATAGCTCCACCCATGTGTGACAATCCAGCTTCAAATAAAAAAGTCATTAGTGACATAATTCTTGGTTTTGAAATGAAAAAAAAAATTAAGCAAATGCGTGATCATTTGTCGGAACATCATGGTCACTTCCTTCAAAGCCCTGGCCGATAAATATAGCGGTAAGAACGGTGAAAATAAATGCCTGGATGAACGCAACTAATATTTCTATAAAATAATCGAATACTACAAATATCACGGAGAAAGGTGAAAAACCATAACCTGCGGTAGCGCTCATAGCACCAAAAATAAAAATAAGCGAAATGAAAGCTAATATTACAATATGGCCCGCTACCATGTTGGCAAAAAGACGAATGATTAAGGCGCCTGGCTTAATTACAAATACCCCAAAAAGCTCTACAGGAACTAAAATAACTTTTACCAAAAAAGGTACATCCGGAGGCCATAAAATATGTTTCCAAAAATGAGTAGTTGTACTGCAAAGAATGACAACCAACGAAATAAGCCCGAGTATTAACGTAAAAGCAATATTACCTGCAACGTTGGCCGCACCTGGTATCATTCCAAAAAGTGCATTGATCAAAATAAAGAAAAATACAGTAAGGAGATAAGGCATGTATCTTTCCCACCTTGTTCCTAAATTCGTTTTGCCCACGTTATCCCTGATAAAAATAATAATAGGTTCCATAAACCCCTGAGCTCCCGATGGCGCTGAAACCACGCCGTCACCTTTTTTATATTTATTGCCAATTTTTATCATTACTATGGTAAACAGCGCCAGCGCGATAAACATTTGTATTACATTCCTCGTTAATGAAAAATCATATACTGTTACTCCTTCCTCTACAGGAACGATAGCGTTTTCACCCTGCATTTTGTAACCGTCATATTGTTGATCGTGGTCATGGCCGAATCTTTTGGAAGAGAAGGCTGAAAACCCTTTTTGGGGAGAATATAATATCACCGGCAAATAAACAGAAGCATGAAAATCTCCTAAAGAAAAGAAGTGAAATTCATAGGCATCCTGCACGTGGTTAAGAATCGCTGTGGTTGGATCAAATTTTTCTTCCGTTTTTTTATTCCCTTCGTGATTTTCCTGCGAAAAAGCAGTTTGTGAAAAAGACAATAAAAAAACGCTGAAAGCCGCTACCAATAAAGATTTCATGAATTTAGAACTCATACTTCTCCTGAATTTTGCGCAAAGATAAGGGTTTGACTGATGATTGAAAAGATAGAAGCCCATTATTTTTTATAAAAAACTATCAATTTTTTTTCTGAATGGGAATTTTAAGAATTATTTTAATGGCGCGTTGAATTAATTTTATATTTATCAAAAATCTCTAAATGAAAAATCTTATTTCTACACGATTGGCTATTATTATTTTTGCTGTAATTATCGCTTTTTTTGGAGCAAATAATATTTTAAATGCCAGGCACATGGCAGCTAATGTTCCGGGATTTTTGCCAGCTTCAAAATGGATGGTTTACATTTCCGGGGTTGGATTTGTATTGGCTGCCCTTGCATTTATAATTGACCGTTATGCAAAAATTGCGGGCTATCTTCTGGCAGTTTTATTATTAATCATCGTATTTTCTGTTGATGTGCCCGGAATTGTACATTCTACTAATATTCATATAAGAATGTTATTTATCACCAATATGCTTAAAGATGCAGCTTTAGCGATGGCAGCTATTCTGGTTGCAGATATTTCGCGGGAAAGAACGGTGTAAATTTGCAAAATGAAATCCGTTAAACAAATATTATCTCTTCCTTTTATCGGGTTAATAAAAATATATCAATTAATTATTTCTCCATGGATGGGGCCTTCGTGCCGTTATACGCCTACCTGCTCGCAATACGGAATTGAAGCATTTAAAAAATATGGGCCTTTGAAGGGAAGTTGGCTTACGATAAAAAGAATTCTGAGATGTAACCCATGGGGCGGCCATGGCCACGATCCGGTTCCCTGATCAAAATAAAAATCCTTCTTATTTGTTCGTTTACTGGCAGAATCGTTATTCCCTCTTGTGTTTCCCGATGAATTAAATTGCAAATATTACACATCAATTTTGTTTTACATTTGCTTTCTATGCCCATTGTAGTTTCAAATCTCACAAAAATATATGGCTCGCAAAAAGCGGTGGATAATATTTCTTTCACCGCCGGAAATAATGAGATCATTGGATTTTTAGGGCCAAACGGCGCCGGCAAATCCACAACAATGAAAATCATAACCGGTTACCTTTCAGCGGATGCCGGGGAGGCAAGCATTAATGGCATTAATGTAAATAAAGATGCGGTAGAAGCAAAGAAACAGATTGGTTATTTACCCGAGGGAAACCCGCTTTATTACGATATGTATGTCCGGGAATACCTGGCATTTATTGCCGGAATCCACCAGTTAAAAACAGGTGTTAAAAAACGAATTGAAGAAGTAATCAGCCTTACAGGCCTTAGCCCTGAAAGCAATAAGAAAACAGGCCAACTTAGTAAAGGTTACAAACAAAGAGTAGGCCTGGCCGCTGCCCTTATTCATGATCCTCAAATACTAATTCTTGATGAACCAACAACAGGCCTTGACCCCAACCAAATCGTAGAAATCAGGCAATTAATAAAAGAATTGGGTAAAAATAAAACGGTCCTTTTTTCATCGCACATTTTACAGGAAGTGGAAAGTATTTGTGACAGGATTATTATTATAAACAAAGGAAAAATCGTCGCAGACGATACACTCGGAAATTTGCAGTCTTCTAATAAAAATACTCATGTAATTTTAGTAGAGTTCGGTAAAAAAACAAATGCGGATCTATTAAAAACCTTAAACGCTGTGGATGAAGTAGAAGAAAATGGAAATCAATACCAACTTCAAACTTCTGATCCTGAAAAAGTAAAAAAACAGTTGCTCGAGTTTAGCCTGCAAACTAACCTTGATATTATTTCCCTTAAATCTAAGAGTAAAAGTTTGGAAGAAGTTTTCAGAAACCTTACTTCCTAAAATATTTCTTCAATAGCTTTACTAAAAAAAATGAAAAAAGCAACCTGGCTTATTTTATTAATATCTTTTATACCTCCATCTTTATTTGCCCAAAAAATAATCGGAAACTGGACAGGCCATATTGATGTAAACGGCACCGAATTGCCAATCGTTTTTCATTTTAATAAAAACACTGAAGGCAAAACTGAAGGTAAATGGGACAGCCCCAAACAAAATGCCCATGGGCTTCCGTTTAGTTCTATTAGCGCTGATGATGACAGCATTCATCTTGGCGTTAGTATAGTTTCTGGTTCTTATGAAGGAAAATTCGTTGGCAACGATTCCATTGAAGGAACCTGGACACAAAACTCAAATGAAATACCTTTGAATTTTTCGCGTACTAACGGTGATGCTGAAACGAAAATAAAGAAAGTTCTTGTGTATCCAAATGAAAAAGAAATTGAAATTACTTCTGCAGGCGGAAGTAAACTTTCAGGAACTTTATTATCGAAAAATAATCAACAAAAATTAGCAATCATTATTGCCGGTTCGGGCCCAACCGATAGAGATGGAAATAGTACTATCAGCCCTGCTACCTATGAATACCAAATGCTTGCTCACGATCTGGATTCACAAAATATTGCCACCTTCCGCTACGACAAACGCGGTATTGCAAAAAGTGCTTATGCAGGAATGAAAGAAGGCGATTTGGTTTTTGAAGATTATGTAAAAGACGCGGAAAAAATATTTGATTATTTACATGACACACTTGGATTTAAAAATATTTATTTTATCGGCCATAGCGAAGGTTCATTAATAGCAATGCTCGCCTCTGAAAAAAAGAAAGTTGAAGGCTATATTTCTATAGCTGGAGCGGGAAGGCCAATTGATATGATCCTGGATGAGCAGATGCAGAAAGCTACATTACCCGATTCAGTAAAGCAACAAATTCCCGTTATTTTTAATCAGCTAAAAGAGGGTAAAGAAGTTGATAACGTTCCTTCGGCCCTAAACATACTTTTTAGAAAATCCATTCAGCCATATATGATTTCCTGGATGAAATATTCTCCACAAAAAGAAATTAAAAAGCTTAAATGCCCTATCCTTATTTTGCAAGGAGGATGTGATATACAAGTAAAAGAATTGGATGCAACAAACCTTCACGAAGCCAATAAAAAAAGCACTTTAGATATTATTCCGGGCATGTCGCATACTTTAAAGAATGCGGGAAAAGATTGTGTGGATGAAAATAAAACTTACACCGATGGCTCGATGCCTTTAGATAAAATGTTAGTGAGTAGTATCGTAAAATTTATTGAAAAGTAAAATAAGAATCTTGCAAATTTGTTTGTTTACTACGAATCTTTCCCTTTTAGCAAAGTAGCGATATCTTTTTCCAGCCTGGTAATTTCATCGGGTTTTAATCCATCGTAAATTCCACGCACCCTGTTTTGCTTATCTACTAAAGCTATAAACTGAGTATGGATAAAGGCTTCATTGATATTTTCACTGTTGTTTTTAGGATTATCCAACAGGTAACTCTGGCGCGCCATTTTGTATAATGAATCTTTATTTCCCGTTACAAAATACCATTTAGCAACATTATTATGGTCGTTCGGGAGCATTTTACCTTCGTAAGCTTTTAACAATGAAACTGAATCCGTTTCAGGCATAGAACTGTGAGAAATGATTGCAAAATCTTTATCATTTTTAAATTGATCATAAACGCCTTTCAGGTTAAAATTCATCTTAGGGCAGATCCCTTTACACGTCGTAAAAAAATAATTGGTGACATAGACTTTATTATCAACATTGTTTTCAGTAACCGGTTGCCCGTTTTGATCAGTAAAGGAGAAATTCTGCACATAGCTCATTACAGGAAGTTTTACATCAAAATAACCTTTGGTAAAAGAAAGCGAAACATAGAAAGCGGTTAATAGTACCAGTGAAAAGACTGTATAAGTAATTATTTTCTTTTTCATTTAGCAAAGGTACAGATTCTGAGTTCTCAGATTGGGCATGATTATTAAGGTTAATTTAAAATCAAAATGAGATTTTGAAACCACAAATGCATTTTCACTAATTTTACAAACACAATATTACAATTATGGAAGAAAATTTATATGATTTTGGAATGATCGGGCTTGGAGTAATGGGAAGTAACCTTTTGCTGAATATGGCTGATCACGGTTTTTCAGTTATTGGGTATGATACCAATCCGGAAAAGACAAAAGCCTTAGAAGCATCGGCTACAAAAGACACGAACGTAAAAGGAGTCAATTCCCTGAAGGAAATGATTGCGAAATTAAAAACACCGCGAAAATTAATGATGCTGGTGCCGGCCGGCAAACCTGTGGATAGTGTTATTGGCGATTTAAAACCTTTATTGCAAAAAGGCGATATTATTATCGACGGAGGAAATTCTCATTATACAGATACTATAAAAAGAATTAATGAATTAAAAGATATTGGTTTTCATTTTATGGGCATCGGTATTTCGGGCGGCGAAGAAGGCGCAAGAAAAGGGCCAAGCATAATGCCTGGCGGTGATGAAGAAGCTTATAAAGAAGTAGAGCCTATCTTAAAAGCAGTAGCTGCAAAAGTAAATGGCGAACCTTGTGTTGGGTATTTGGGCCATGATGCAGCAGGCCATTACGTAAAAATGGTTCATAACGGTATTGAGTATGCGATAATGCAACTCATCAGCGAATGTTACGATTTAATGCACCACGGATTGAATTTAACAAACGATGAACTTCATGATGTTTTTGCTGAATGGGATAATGGCGATCTTAAATCTTTTTTATTGGAAATCACCGCAACTATTTTTGAAAAGAAAGACGATAAAACCAAAAATTATTTGGTTGATATGATTCTTGATAAAGCTGGTGCTAAAGGAACTGGCAAATGGACATCCCAATCAGGGCTTGACCTTCCAATGCCAATCCCAACAATAGATTCAGCCGTGATGATGCGTAACCTTTCCTCATTGATTGATGAAAGAAAAGAAGCCGCTACTATTTATAACACAAATCCGAAAGCAATAGATATTGATAAAAAACAATTTATCCTGCAGCTTCGCGATGCTTTTTATTTTGCTTCTTTAATAAGTTATGCGCAAGGGCTCGCAATGCTTACCGTAGCTTCAACAGAATTAAAAATGGATATCCCTTTGCCTGAAGTAGTAAGTGTTTGGCGCGGAGGATGTATTATCCGTTCGGCTATGCTCGACGTGTTTAAAAAATGTTATCAGGATAAAGATTTGAAGAATTTATTGCTGGATACTACAATTGCAAATTTGCTTCAGGAGAAAGAAAAATCTATTCAAAATATAGTTTCAACAGCAGCATTGCACAATTATCCTGCTGCAGGAATGATGGCTTCATTAAATTATTTTAATGCTTACCGCCGCAAGTTGTTACCAACAAATCTTGTACAGGCGCAACGAGATTTTTTTGGAGCACATACTTATCAGCGGATTGACCAGGATGGAATTTTTCATACCGTTTGGGAGGAATAAGTTACAAGTATTAAGTTATAAGTTGTAAGTAATAAGTTGTAAGTAATAAGTTGTTATAGGTTCATTTATAGTAAATAAACAAATAATTAGAAAAACTATTTTAAAAAAATGCTTAATTAAAAATTAAAACCAAAGAATGTTAGATTATAAAAAATTATCACCGACGGTTATATTCATTTTTGGCGGAAGCGGCGATTTGAATTTCAGAAAATTAAACCCGGCATTATTCAATCTTTTTTTAGATAATGCCATGCCAGATGATTTTAGCATTGTGGGCATCGCGCGTTCTGAATATTCAGATGCCGATTATAAAAAACATTTAAAAGATGGTATTGACCAGTTTTCAAGAATAAAGGATTCTGATGGAAAATGGGAAGAATTTTCAAAACACCTTAGCTATGTTCAGATGGATGTTACTGATCCAAAAGCTTATGATAAACTAATTGAGATAGCTAAGAAAAAAGAAGATGAGGCTGGCCTTCATCATGATGTTGTTTTTTATATGGCTGTTGCGCCTCAATTGGTTCCTGTTATTGTAAAAAATATTGGCAAAACGGAAATTTGCAAGGATAAAAAAAATACCAGGATAGTGGTGGAGAAACCTTTTGGCCACGATTTAAACAGCGCAGTGGAAATGAACCATATGTTGGGTGAGTTTTTTGATGAAAGCCAGATTTATAGAATTGACCATTACCTTGGAAAAGAAACGGTACAAAATATTCTTGCCTTGCGTTTTGCCAATGCGTTATTTGAGCCATTGTGGAACAGGCATTATATAGACCATGTTCAAATCACTGCCGCAGAAACAGTAGGCGTAGAAGGGCGCGGTGGGTATTATGAAACCGCAGGAGCTATGCGCGATATGATACAAAATCATATTTTACAATTGGTTTGTATGGTAGGAATGGAAGCTCCGGTTTCTTTTGACGCCAATGAAATCAGGAATAAAAAAGTAGATGTATTAAATGCTATCAGGCGGATTCCTAAAGAACAAGTTCAGGAATATGCAGCCCGCGGCCAGTATGATTCAGGATGGATGCAGGGAGAAAAAGTCCCCAGTTATAAAGAAGAAGAAGGAACTGACCCCAATTCCAATACCGAAACATTTGCAGCCTTAAAATTTTATATTGATAACTGGCGCTGGGAAGGTGTTCCGTTTTATGTGCGCACTGGTAAACGTATGCACGAAAAATCTACAGAATTAACCATTCAGTTTAAACCTGCTCCGGATTTTGCATTTCCAAAAGAAGCAACGGAAACATGGCGCCCAAACCGTTTGTCAATTGGTATTTCTCCGGAAATGGATATCTGCCTGAGCTTCCAGGCAAAACGCCCGGGGCAGGCTATGATCCTAAATCCTGTAAACATGATCTTTAACTATCAAGATGCTTACAAAGGAGAAGAGCCTGAGGCTTATGAAACATTATTGTATGATGTAATGGATGGCGATGCTACCTTATTTATGCGTGGTGACCAGGTAGAAGCTGCCTGGAAAATAGTGATGCCCATTTTAGAAGTTTGGGGTGCACGCAAACCAATTAATTTTCCAAATTATTCACCGGATTCGTGGGGGCCAGAAGATGCCGAAGCCCTGATAGCAAAAGACGGCCATACCTGGATCTCACAGCCGACAAAACATAAAGAAAAATGAAACTCCACATATTCGAAGACAAAGAAACACAAAGCGAAAATCTCGCAGGCTGGATCTGTGGCCTCGTTACAGAAACTTTAAAAAGCCAGGAATCTTTTTCTATGGTTCTTTCCGGGGGGGAAACCCCAAAAATGTTGTATCAAAAATTAGCTTCCGAAAAATACAAAAACCAGATTGATTGGACACGCGTACGTATTTTTTGGGGCGACGAAAGAGTAGTGCCTTTTACCGATGAGCGCAACAATGCTAAAATGTCTTTTGATTTTTTATTGAACCATGTAAATGTACCAGCTTCGCAAATTCACATCATGAGAACGGATATTGAACCCAACTTTGCAGTAACCGAATACAGGAAAATGTTGCATACTTATTTTGATAGTACTCTTCACAGTTTTGACCTTGTTTTACTTGGCATGGGTGATGACGGGCACACACTTTCATTATTTCCTGGCTCGTTGATAATTGATGACAATTATAACTGGGTAAATTCTGTTTATAATGAAAATCAGGAAATCTACCGTATTACGCTAATGCCTGTGATTGTGAACAAAGCAAGGGAAATTGTATTTATGGTGGATGGCGAAAAAAAAGCAGGTGTATTGGAAAAGGTTTTGGAAGGAAAACATCAACCTTCACAATTTCCTGCCCAACTAATTGCTCCTGAAACAGGGGAATTACACTGGTTTCTTGATAAACCGGCCGCTAAAAATCTACATAATATTTAAAATGTGTGAGTTGCGGGATTTAAAAAACCTTCTATAAACTTTTATTAATTACCAGTTTCGAAAAATCATTTTCGCACTTAATCTTTACCTTTGTAATCTTAAAAGATATGTTATGATAAAAACCGGCAATACAGTTGTTAGCATTTATACCGAAATGACACCCAACCCTGAAACGATGAAGTTTGTAGCCAACAAACTTTTATACCCGGGAAAAAGTGTTGATTTTAAAGATGAAGAAAGCGCTTCTGCGTCTCCGCTGGCGATCCAATTATTTGCCTTCCCTTTTATAAAATCAGTTTTTATAGCAAGCAATTTCGTTACGCTCACAAAGACAGATGAAACGGAAGACTGGCAGGATGTAATTCCTTCAGTAAAACAATTTTTGAAAGAATACCTCGAAGAAGGTAATATAATTATTAATGAAGAAGAACTGGCTGCCAGGAAACCTGAAAGTTCAAATGAAATACATGTAGATGACGGCGATGTGGTAAAAAGAATTAAAGAATTGTTAGAAAATTATGTAAAACCGGCTGTAGAAATGGATGGCGGCGCTATTCAGTTTTTAAGTTATGATGATGGAACAGTAAACCTGATGATGCAGGGAAGCTGCAGCGGTTGCCCTTCTTCAATGATTACTTTAAAAGCCGGAATAGAAGGAATGATGAAGAGAATGATACCGGAAGTTAAAGAAGTAGTTGCTACATCAAAATAAAGGAATTCTCAGATTTGAATAAATATTTTAGCACTTTGAAAGAAGTGCTTTTTTATTGGTTTGAAGAAAACAAGAATCTGTATTATTTATTTGTTTACTGTAATAAATTATTCAAATTGATTCAAGTAAAGTCTTTTTATTTCCTGTGCCACCATGCCCACAAAATAAGCACCGGTTGCAAAGCCAGCCTCAGCCATGCTTTCCATAATGGAATACAAACCAGTTGATTCATGCAACCTCCTTTTTGTATCATGTAAATATGCACTGGAATAAATGCAATCAACATTGCGATTATTAAATAAACAGCAACTTTCCTGGTTACTGAAAAAATAATTAAAATACCTAAAACAATTTCTGATGTTCCCGCCGCGATATTGATGAGAAAAGGATTTGGCAAATAAGGCGGAATAATGGAATAATAAAAATCAGGATGCCAAAAATGATTAATGCCCGCGCCAACATAAAGCAGGATGAGCAAAAGCAAACTTATTTTTTTGAGCATACACTCTTTTAAGATTAAATGTACGAGGGATTTTTGGGGAAGGTTTTTTGGTCTGAATTATCAATAACGAAAATAAGAATCTGATCTATTTGTTGGTTTACTGGTTTTTGTAGAAGGTATCACGCCTTTCAATTACATTTGGCGCTAAAATTTTAAAGTTGAGTTTTCCGGAAATTTATCATGCGTTTATAGAAGGAATGAAAGCCACAACATTGATTGAATACATCGCAGCACTTTCAGGAATTGTAAGTGTTTGGTTTTCGCGTAAAGAAAATATTTGGGTTTATCCAACGGGTTTGATTGGTACCATTTTGTATGTTTACATTAGTATCAAAGGAAGCTTATTAGGGGAAGCGAGTGTTAATTTATATTACACTATCATGAGCATTTATGGTTGGATATTGTGGGCAAAAAGAAATCAACAGCACGAACTTATTGTAAACATTACATGGAGCAATAAAAAAGAGTGGGCGCAGGAATTGGTATTTTTTGCATCTTTTTACGTGGGCATATTTGTTGCACTTTCCTATCTAAAAAAAGATTTTGCACCGGGCGTCATTCCCTGGGCTGATGCATTTGCCAGTTCCACCGCTTTTACAGGGATGTGGCTGATGGCAAGAAAAAAAGTAGAAAGCTGGTATTGGTGGATTGCTACAAATATTGCATCTATTCCATTGTACTTCGTGAAACATTACGTGTTCACAAGTGTTGTTTATTACCCCATACTTTTAATCATGGCTTTTTGGGGATTCGTAGAATGGAAAAGAAGAGCCAATCAGCACTTATTAAAAATCGAAGAAATACCGGAATGGAAACAGTAAAAAAAATAGTGGTCATCGGTCCTGAATCTACTGGCAAAAGTACCCTTTGCGAAAAGCTGGCGCATCATTACCAAACTTTGTGGGTTTCGGAATATGCAAGGGAATATTTAGAAAAACACGGCGCTGATTATGTTTACGATGACTTATTGACAATCGCGAACGGACAAATAGAATTAGAAGATAAATTCGTAAATGAATTTGCACTTCGCCTTCATCCTTCCGCCTTCAGCCTTCAGCCTTTTGCCTTCATCGACACCGACATGTATGTAATGAAAGTGTGGGCAGAATATGTTTTTAATAAATGCCATAATTGGATTTTGAACCGGATTGCAGAAAGAGAATACGATTTGTATTTACTCTGTGATGTTGACCTGCCGTGGGTTGAAGACAAATTAAGAGAATACCCGGATGGAAAAATCCGGAAAAAATTATTTTATTTTTATAAAGATCTTATGATCAACCAATCCACGCCCTGGCTCATCATTTCAGGAAATTATGAAGAAAGATTAGAGAAAGCAATTCAATTTATTGACTCATCTTTTACACAAAAAACTGCTCTGAAATAATTTTCCCATCCTTTACTTTATAAACAATAAGTTCGTCCATTTGTGAACGCTCCTGGCCTTTCATGGTAACATCCATAAATAAAGCAAGGGCTATCACATTTCCTACTACTAAAGGATCAGAAACTTTACAACTATGTGTTTGTTCAACTATTGAAGCAAATTTTTTCCCTTTTTCTAAAATAGATTTTAATCCTTTTGTTTCTTTTTCAAAGGCCTGCGAAGCCTCGGGTTCAATGCTAACGGCATCATCTGAAAAAAGTTCTTTTTGCGCCTGCTCAAAATTTCCTTTGTTGCAAAGTTCGGCGAGGCGATCAGCAATTTGTTGAGTGGACATAATTTTTTATTTTTATTAAATAGAACAAAATTCTTACCAAAAAATAAAGGATAAAAATCCCACCTTTATATTCTTTATACCTCATTTACAAAACCTCACAATTGATACCTTTTACAGTAAACCAACTTTTATTACTTATTTTTATTTCTATTTATAAATAAAAACATTCTGCTATGGAACAATCAACTATCATTATTAAAGACAACTCGGCCAACCCTGCGCCGCTCGGGCTTCTGGCCTTCGGCCTCACTACCGTTTTATTAAACCTGCACAATGCCCGTATTTTTGAAATGAACTCAATGATTCTTGCAATGGGAATTTTTTATGGAGGAATCGCACAGATTATTGCAGGAATAATGGAATCTAAAAAGAACAATACGTTTGGCTTCGTTGCGTTCGTTTCTTATGGTTCTTTCTGGCTTACGCTCGTAGCCTTAATTGTGATTCCAAAACTCGGATGGGTGCCTGCTGCTTCTGCATCAGCCATGATCGCTTACCTTATCATGTGGGGTATTTTTACAACTCTTCTTTTTTTTGGCACAATTCGCATTAGCCGCGCGCTTCAATTTATTTTTGCTACCCTGGCCATTCTGTTTTTTTTATTGGCTTATGGCGAATCTGCCGGAGGCGCTTCTATAAAAACATTTACAGGTTATGAAGGAATTGTTTGTGGCGCCTCTGCTATTTATGCCGGTGCTGGCGCACTATTAAATGAGATTTATGGAAAAAATATTTTTCCGCTCGGGCCAATCCATAAAAAATAAATTTATGTTTATTAGCTGAACCAAATTTTCTATCTTCATCGCAAATATTCTTTTCACGTTTAAATTGATTTTATGAGAAAAAGGCTGCTTATTTCATTCTTCGTTTTTGTTTCTTTTTCTGTTTACGCGCAGAAAAATAATATTTCGGAAATGTTGATTCCTGAACCGGTTTCTGTATCGTCCGGCACAGGTAATTTTCATCTGACTGATAAAGCATCTATTCTTGTAATGTCTTCAGATAAAGATGCTAAAAGAGTGGGCGAATATATTTCAACAAAATTAAAACGTGCTACGGGTTTCGCTATCCCTGTAGTTAATTCTAAAAAATCAGGTAATGGAATTACTTTGTCTTTAATAAAAGATGCAAGTTTGGATAATGAAGGCTACCATTTAAATGTTACGTCAAATGAAATTACAATTTCCGCCAATAAACCGGCTGGCCTGTTTTATGGCATCCAAACACTTTACCAAATATTTCCTAAAGAAATAAATGACAGTTCCGTCGCCAAAAATGTAAAGTGGGATGTTCCTGTTTGTAAAATCACAGATTATCCAAGATTTGGCTGGCGCGGATTGATGCTGGATGTGAGCCGTCATTTTTTTACTAAAAAACAGGTGGAAGAATTTATCGACCAGATGGTAGGTTTCAAGTTCAATATATTGCATTTGCATTTGACCGATGACGAAGGCTGGCGCATAGAAATAAAAGGTTTGCCACGCCTGACAGAGGTAGGTTCAAAGAGAGTATATAAAGTTGGTTATTTCGGAACTTTTGCTCCGCCAAAACCTGATGAACCACTCAATGATAGTGGTTATTACACACAAGATGATATCCGCGAAATTGTCAAATATGCGATGGACAGGTTTGTAAATATTTTACCTGAAATTGATGTTCCCGGCCATAGCCTCGCGGCGGTGGTTTCTTATCCTGATTTGTCGTGTACAGCCGGTGCAGATAAATATAGAGTCCGTTCTGGTGAAGAAATAATGGATTGGTCACATGGGCAGCCGCCTGTGGCATTAGTGGATAACACGCTTTGCCCTGCCAATGAAAAAGTATATGAATTTTTAGATAAGGTAATGACCCAGGTTGCCGAATTATTTCCTTTCGCATACATCCATTGCGGCGGCGATGAGTGCCCAAAAAACTTTTGGGAAAAAAGTGATTCTGTACAAGCTTTAATGAAAAAGGAAGGATTAATGAACATGGACGAGGTTCAAAGTTATTTTGAAAAAAGGCTGGAAAAAATTGTGGAATCAAAAGGCAAAAAATTTATGGGCTGGGATGAAATCCTTCATGGAGGATTGGCACCGAGCGCTGCGGTAATGAGCTGGCAAGGAATGTCAGGTGGGATTGAAGCGGCAAAGATGAAACATGAAGTGGTGATGAGCCCAACAACTTTTGCTTATCTGGATTATATGAATGGAGACCCGATTATAGAGCCAAATGTTTATGAAACTTTGAGATTAAGAAAAGCGTACGAGTTTGAGCCGGTTCCCAATGGTGTTGATCCCAAATATATCCTCGGCGGGCAGGCAAATTTATGGACAGAACAGGTTTACAATATGCGCCATCTCGAATATATGATCTGGCCGCGCGCACTGGCGATTGCAGAAAGTGTATGGACGCCAAAAGATAAAAAGAACTGGGATAATTTTGAGGGACGGGTTGAAAAGCAGCTTCCAAGATTTGATGAAGCTCATATAAAATATGCACCAAGCATGTTTGATCCTATTTTTACAGCAAGTAAAGATGACAGCGGTAAGTTGAAGATTGAATTAAGCACAGAGATTAAGGATTTGCAAATACATTATAGCTTTGATAATTCTTTCCCTGATAATTATTACCCAACGTATTCTAGCTCTTTAACGCCACCAGAAGATGCAGTAATGTTGAAAGTGGTTACCTACAGAGGTGATAAAAAGATGGGGCGCATTATTTCAATGCCGATATCAGAGCTTAAAAGGCGGGCAAATGATAAAAAGAATTATCCATAAATTTTTTAAGTAAAATAGGAATTCGTTTTATTTGTTTGTTTACTACAAAATTTAAAAATATAGAAAAGAAAATTCAATGAAAACAATTAAAGGCCCAGGCATTTTTATTGCCCAGTTTATTGGCGAAGAAGCGCCATTTAATAGCCTAAATAGTATTTGCCAATGGGCAAAAGATAAGGGCTTTGTGGGTGTACAACTTCCTACTTTGGATGATCGGTTTATTGATCTTCAAAAAGCGGCAGAAAGCAAAACTTATGCAGATGAACTTAAAGAGGCGGTTAATAGTTTCGGGCTTGAGATAACAGAACTTTCGACGCATTTGCAAGGGCAATTGGTTGCTGTTAATCCGGTTTACGATACTTTGTTTGATGGTTTTGCCCCGGAAAAATTACGCAACAATCCAAAGGCAAGGCAGGAATGGGCAGTTCAGCAATTAAAATATGCTGCCAAAGCTTCACAGAATTTAGGGCTTAATGCGCACGCTACTTTTAGTGGCGCTTTACTTTGGCCCACGGTTTATCCATGGCCGCAGCGGCCGGCAGGTTTGGTAGAAGAAGGTTTTAAAGAACTGGCAAAAAGATGGCTTCCTATTTTAAATGTTTTTGATGAGTGCGGCGTGGATGTTTGTTATGAAATTCATCCGGGAGAAGACCTTCATGATGGAATTTCTTACGAAACGTTTTTAGAAAATGTCAATTTTCATAAGAGAGCATGTTTACTTTATGACCCATCGCATTTCGTTTTGCAATGCCTCGATTACCTGTCGTACATTGATTTTTACCATGAGAGAATCAAAGCTTTCCATGTAAAAGATGCTGAGTTTAACCCCACAGGAAAACAAGGAGTTTATGGCGGCTACCAAAGCTGGCTAAACCGTGCGGGGCGTTTCCGTTCTACAGGCGATGGCCAGGTAGATTTTAAATCAATTTTTAGTAAACTGGCAGCTTACGATTATGCAGGCTGGGCAGTTTTGGAATGGGAATGTTGTTTAAAAAATTCAGAAGATGGCGCAAGGGAAGGAGCTGAATTTATAAAGAAACATATCATCCATGTTACTGAAAAAGCATTTGATGATTTTGCCCAAACAACCAAAGATGAAAATTTGAACCGCTCTGTTTTAGGTTTACAATAATTTCATTTCAGAGAAATAGAAAAAAATTTCTAAATGAAATTTTTTATTATTCTTTCGAATATTTTTTGCAATTATTTAAAAAATTAAATTTCTTAAAATCTAATTCATGAAAAAAATTATTCCTGTTTTATTGGCCTCGTTTATTTTAATAAGCTGTGGTTCTTCAAAAAATTCTGCGAGTAGTAATTCTGAAAATAAATTGACTTCGAAAGAAAATAGCGATGGCTGGCAATTATTATTTAATGGAAAAAATACGGACGGCTGGCACAATTACGGAAAACAAAATGTGGGTAATGAATGGAAAGTGCAAGACGGTGTTATCCATCTGGATGCTTCAGCACAAAACAAGGAAGGAGGCGACCTCGTTACAAATGAAGAATATGGGAATTTCGATCTTAAAATGGATTGGAAAATTTCGGAGAAAGGAAACAGCGGCATTATTTTTTATGTTAATGAAGACCCTGCCAAGTACAAAGAAACTTATGAAACAGGCATGGAAATGCAGGTTTTGGATAACGGAACACCAACAAGGCCTGGGCATCCTGATGGAAAATTATATACACACCGCGCCGGTGATTTGTACGATTTAATAGCATCGAAAGAAGCAGCCAATCCTTTGGGGCAATGGAACCAGGTAGAAATAAAATGCTTAAACGGAAAGTTGGATTTTTATATGAATGGCGTGCATTCGCTTTCGACAAATTTGTGGGACGGTAATTGGGAGAAAATGATAGCGATCAGTAAATTTAAAGACATGCCCGGTTTTGGAACTTTTAAATCAGGCAAAATTACTTTGCAAAATCATGGTGATGACGTTTGGTTCAGGAATATAAAGATCAAAAAATTGTAGAATAAAAATTCAACCTATTTCTCTGTTTACTGTCGATTTTAAAAAACCTTTTGCTCTGTGCTATGAAAATGAAACTTTATTTTTTTAAAAACCTTTCCCTTTTTTTATTGCTGTTAGTGATTTTTTCAGAAAGTTCATTTTCCCAAACGCTTCCTGATTTTAAAATGAAAATGACAAACGGTAAGGTATTTTCTGCGGCTGATGTTTCTCATAAAAAACCTACGATTATCATTTATTTCGCGCCCGATTGTGAACATTGCCAGGTGCTGGTGAAGCAACTTTTTCAAAATATGAACACCTTCAAAAATACAGAGATTGTAATGGTAACATTTGAATCTTTAAATGATATCGCCGGTTTTGAAAAGCAATATCAAACCAGCAAATACCCGAATATAAAAGTAGGCGTTGAAGTCCCGGTTTTCTTTTTCAAAAATCATTATCAATTGGAACATACTCCTTTTACTGCCCTGTTTAATAAAAATGGCAAGTTGCTGGTTTCTTATAAAGATTATACGCCCGTGGATGATCTTATGAAATGGGTGAAGGCTATCGAAAAAAAATAATCCGTTAGGGTTCAGGGTTCACTCCGAACCAACAGCAAAGTGTTGGGCACAAAAACAATCATGAAAACTTTTGCCGATAAAATTATTTCATTCAATAAAAATATTTCTTTTGATGGGAAATTGCCTGAAAAGGTGAGCATTATGAACCCCTTCAAAGAAAATGAATATGCACTACGGATTTCCTCTGAATTTTATAAAAAATTTTACAATGATTGCAATAAGCGCCACGTTATTTTCGGTATTAATCCGGGAAGGTTTGGCGCTGGGGTTACCGGCGTTCCCTTTACTGATACCAAAAGATTGCTAAGTGAATGTGAAATTGAATTTTCAGGATTAAAAACGCACGAACCTTCTGCAACATTTGTATACAATGTGATTAAAAGATTTGGCGGCGCAAAAATTTTTTATGAAAAATTTTATATCCAATCCCTTTGCCCGCTTGGCTTTACGATCATTAACGAAAAGGGGAAAGAAATAAATTATAATTATTACGATAGCAAAGAATTAGCTGATTTGATGTATGATTTTATCATTGCAAATATTAAAAAACAAATCAGCTTTGGCATAGATACTGATGCTTGTTTTGTATTTGGCACAGGCAAAAATGAAAAATTCTTTGGAAAACTAAATGACAAATTTCATTTTTTTAAAAAGATAATTCCATTAGAACATCCACGCTTTATTATGCAATACAAATCGAAATCCATGCAATTGTATATTGATAAATATCTGAAAGCATTTGAAGAAGCTTTGTAAAACAAAAAATAGATGCATTGTTTTATTGTAAATTTATCTTTCAAAAATTTCATTTATGCCTCCAAAAATCAACTGGCCCGAAGCCATCGAACCTTTACTAAAAAAATATCAAGGACAAAAGCACCCTTTGAATTATAAAAATAATTACCAGTTATTGGTGGGCGTGATTTTATCCGCACAAGATTCTGACAAACACATCAACCAACTTAGCCCTGAACTATTCAAAGCTTTCCCAAATATGGGAGCGCTTTCCCGCGCTGAACCTGAAACTTTATTTCCCTTTATCGGGAAAGTCCGCAATTTTGGTAACAAAACCAAATGGCTTATTGAGCTGGCGCAAACAGTAAAAAAAGACAGCAACATTCCTCTTACGATTGAGGGACTTACTGCTTTACCCGGCATTGGTAGAAAATCTGCAAATGTAATTATGCGCGAAGCAGGTGTTTCTCCCGAAGGTGTTATTGTTGATTTGCATGTGGTTCGTGTGGCTCCGCGTTTAGGGATTGCATCAGGAACTGATCCTAAAAAGATTGAGCAACAAATTATGGAAACGCTGCCACAAAAAGAATGGGATGGGGGGATGGCAATGTCATTTCTTGGTAGAGAAATTTGCAGGCCGACGCCAGAATGCGAAATATGTTTGATGAACAAGGTTTGTGCATATTATAACGAATGGTTGTAGGTGTATTTTTACCCCTACCCACATTCATGAGGCCAACCGCAAGGCTTGATTGTACCATTAGTGATTTGATCAATAGCTAAAAAAAATAAAATTTATCGGGCATAATATTTATAGTAAACTAACAAATAATCATAATTCCTATTTTCATTCGAAATAATTTGTTACAGCCCATAACTCTATCTCTTCCCTTCATCTTTTCATACTTTTGCGTCATTCTTAATTTTCGATTTTGTCAAATTATAAAATGAAATTCAACAAAAAACAATTAAAAGGCTTTGGTTCAACAGCCATACATGCCGGCCATGAAACAGAAGGTAATTATGCGCACCTGACGCCAATCTATGCCAGCAGCACTTATGTGTTCGATACAGCCGAGCAAGGTATGCGCAGGTTTAGCGGCGATGAACCCGGATATATCTACAGTAGGTGGGGCAACCCAAGTTTGAAAGAAGCTGAGGATAAAATAGCAGCAATGGAAAGTTTTGGACTTGTGGAAAACGGAAATCCTTTGCAATTAAAAGCACGTTTGCATGCCAGTGGCATGGCTGCTATCAGCACATTAATGTTTGGAAATTTAAAAAGCGGAGATAAAATTTTATCCCATTATTCTTTATACGGTGGCACACAGGAACTGATGAATCGTGTGCTTCCTGAGTTAGGAATTGAAGCAATTATTGTTGACCTCCGGGATTTAAACAAAGCAGAAGAAGCATTAAAAAATGATTCAAAAATAAAAATGCTTTATTTGGAAACACCTGCCAATCCTACGATTCAATGTGTGGATATTGATGCGCTTACAAAAATTGCAAAGCAAAAAAATTTATTAGTTGCGGTGGATAATACTTTTGCCACACCTTATCTGCAGCAACCTTTTAAATATGGAGTAGATTATGTAGTTCATTCTACCACAAAGTTTTTGAATGGGCATGGAACTGCCATTGGCGGGGCGCTTGTAGGCAAAGACATTGAAAAGATGAATACAAGAATGGAAAAAGTACATCGGTTGCTTGGTGGCAATAGCAATTCATTCGATGCCTTTTTGGTGACACAGGGAATGAAAACCCTTGAAGTGAGAATGGAAAGGCATTGTTCTAATGCAATAAAAGTAGCTGAGTTTCTTGAAAAAAATCTGGCAATAAGCAAAGTAAATTATTTGGGGTTGGCATCGCATCGTGACCATGCGACTTCCACAAAACAAATGAAACATCCCGGGCCAATGTTGAGTTTTGAAATGAAGGGCGGACTGGAGGCAGGCAAAAAATTTATTGATAAATTACAAATGTGTGTAAGAGCAGTTTCCCTGGGAACATGCGATACACTTTTATCTCATCCCGCTTCTATGACGCATTATGGCGTGCCTAAAGCAGACCGGGAAAAATATGGAATTACTGATGGGCTAATACGAATGAGCGTAGGAATCGAAAATATAGAAGATATTTTGAATGATTTGGAGCAGGCTACAGGCAACAATTGATAATCATAATTGATAATTGAAACATGGATATTAAAGTTAGGCGAGCGAAAAAAGAAGATTGCCAATCAATGATGGAACTGATTCATGAACTGGCAGTTTATGAAAAAGCACCCGATGAAGTCACAGTTAATTTTGATCATTTCGTAGAAAGTGGATTTGGTGAAAATCCTGTGTGGTGGGCGTTTGTGGCTGAAGCAGAAAGTAAAATAGTTGGATTTGCTTTATACTATATTCGCTATTCCACCTGGAAAGGGCAAAGAATGTACCTCGAAGATATTTTAGTAAATGAACCATGGCGCGGAAAAGGAATTGGAAAATTATTATTTGATGAGTTAATAAAAGAGGCGAAAGAAAAAAAGTTTTCAGGAATGATGTGGCAAGCCCTGGAATGGAATGAGCCTGCGATTCACTTTTATAAAAAGTATGAAGGTGTCAACTTCGATAGCGAATGGGTGAATTGCAGCTTGGAATTATAGCATCGGCCAGGCGGATAAAGACATGAGCTTTAAATTGGAAATTAGCAAAATAAAAATTCAAAGTATTTGTTTGTTTACTGCCTTCTGAGTTTTGAATTTTAAAAAAATTGGCAGAAAAAAATTAGTGTAAATCCGTATAATTGATGGTACAAAAATAAAATCTATGGCAGAAAAAATCTCAATGAGAAGCGATGGAAAACTAAAAGTTCCTGATAATCCAACGATACCTTTTATTGAAGGCGATGGAATTGGCCCTGATATTTGGTCAGCCAGCGTTCGCGTGTTTGATGCGGCAGTAGAAAAAGCTTTCCTCGGCAAAAAGAAAATTAACTGGTTAAAAGTTTTAGCCGGAGAAGAAGCATTTAACAAAACGAAAAGTTGGATGCCGGATGAAACCATGAATGCTTTCGAAGAATATTTGATTGCCATAAAGGGGCCGCTTACAACACCCGTTGGCGGCGGAATACGCAGCCTCAATGTAATGCTGCGGCAGGATTTGGATTTGTATGTTTGCCTTCGCCCGATAAAATATTTTGAAGGAGTTCCTTCACCAATGTGGCAACCAGAGAAGGTGAACATGGTTATTTTCAGGGAAAATACAGAAGATATTTATGCAGGTATTGAATACATGACCGGCACCCCGGAAGCAAAGAAATTATTAGATTTTTTACAAAATGAATTGCACGTAAAAAAAATCCGTTTTCCCGAAACTACTTCGTTTGGAATAAAGGTAGTAAGTAAAGAAGGTTCTGAGAGATTGATACGCGCTGCTATCAAATATGCAATTGATAATAAACTTCCTTCCGTTACTTTAGTTCATAAGGGCAACATTATGAAATTTACTGAAGGCGCTTTTAAAAACTGGGGCTATGAATTGGCAGAGCGTGAATTTAAAAACAATGTTTATACATGGCCACAATGGGAAGCCACCAAAAAAGAAAGAGGCGAAGCGGTTGCCAATGAAGATATGCGCATTGCCGTTATCGGTGGAAAAGTTATTATTAAAGATTCAATCGCTGATAATTTTTTGCAACAGGCTTTACTTGCGCCGCAGGATTATTCTATCATTGCCACATTAAATTTAAATGGTGATTATATCAGCGATGCACTGGCAGCGCAGGTCGGCGGCATAGGAATTGCGCCAGGTGCTAATATCAATTATATCACCGGCAGCGCAGTATTTGAAGCTACACATGGCACTGCACCGCGTTTTGCTAATACGGACAGCATGAATCCTTCTTCTTTAATATTAAGCGGAGTAATGATGCTGGAATATATGGGCTGGAGAGATGCCGCAGAAATGATCACCAATGCGGTTGGAAAAACCATTCGTAATAAGACTGTAACAATAGATTTTTATAACCTGATGAAAGGTGGAACGCTCTTGAAAACAAGCGAATTTGGAGATGCGGTTATTAAGAATTTGTAGTGGTTTCTGATGTGTATAGAATTGGGTATATTTGTGTATAAAATATTTTGAAAAATGAGAACAAATATTGAAATAGATGATGAGCTAATGAAAAAGGCGCTTAAATACTCTAAATTAAAAACTAAAAAAGAAATTATCAACGAAGCGCTCAATGAATATGTAAAATATCAAATGAGGCTTAAAATGCTATCATTACAGGGTAAAGTAGAATGGATTGGTGATTTGGATAAAATGAGAAGAAATGCCTAGAATTGTAGTTGACAGTTCGGTTTGGATTGATTTTTTTAATAAAAAAACATCCGTCAAAATTGAACATTTAAAAACTTTACTTTTATCAATTAGATGGACTCCGCCTGTAATAGTACTTCCTGTAATCATGCAGGAAATTCTTCAGGGAATAGAAAATAACAAGCATTACGATGTCATCAAAGAGAACCTGCAAGGATTCGAGTATGTTCAATATGACCCGTATGAATTTTCTATTAAAGCAGCAGAAATTTACAGAAGCCTGAGAAGAAAAGGTGTTACTATTAGAAAAGCCAACGATTGCCTTATAGCAGCATTGTGTATTGAATTTAATGTTCCACTCTTCCACAATGACAAAGATTTTGATAATATTGCAAAAAATACTTCACTAAAAATATATAAACCAACCAAATGACAAAAATTAAAGTAGCCAATCCTGTTGTAGAAATTGATGGAGACGAAATGACCCGTGTAATCTGGAAAACTATTAAAGAGCAACTTATACTTCCTTACGTGGATGTAGATATAAAATATTTTGACCTTGGAATTCAACATCGTGACGATACAGACGACCAGGTCACTATTGATGCAGCCAATGCCATTAAAAAATATGGTGTAGGAATTAAATGCGCAACTATTACTCCGGATGAAGCAAGAGTGAAAGAATTCGGATTGAAACACATGTGGAAGAGCCCGAATGGAACCATAAGGAATATTTTAGACGGAACCGTTTTTCGCGAACCAATAGTAATGCAAAATATTCCGAGATTGGTACCCAACTGGACAGCACCTATTATTATAGGCCGCCACGCTTACGGAGACCAATACCGCGCTACAGATACAGTAATAAAAGGAAAAGGAAAATTGACTATGACATTTACTCCGGAAGGCGGAGGCGAAGCACAAACTTTTGATGTGCACGATTTCAAAGGTGATGGCGTAGCAATGTGCATGTACAATGTTGATGAAAGTATTGAAGGTTTTGCCAGAAGCTGTTTTAATATGGCTTTGAATAAAAAATGGCCTTTATACCTTTCTACAAAAAATACGATTCTAAAAAAATACGACGGCCGTTTCAAAGATATTTTTCAAACCATTTTTGAAAATGAATTTAAAGCGAAATTCGATGAGGCCAAAATCACTTATGAACACCGCCTGATAGACGACATGGTAGCAAGCGCTTTAAAATGGCATGGCAATTTTATATGGGCTTGCAAAAATTATGATGGTGATGTGCAAAGCGATACCCTTGCCCAGGGTTTTGGTTCCCTTGGGTTAATGACTTCTGTTTTGATAACTCCTGACGGAAAAATCCTTGAGGCAGAAGCAGCTCATGGAACCGTAACAAGGCATTTTAGGGAACACGAGATGGGAAATCCTACCTCAACAAACCCCATTGCTTCCATTTTTGCATGGACAAGAGGATTGGCATTTAGAGGAAAACTTGATAATAATCAACATTTAATTCAATTTGCAAATGAACTGGAAGAGGTATGTATAGAAACAGTAGAAAGCGGTAAAATGACCAAAGACCTTGCCGTGTGTATCAGTGGCAACAAGGTTTCCCACGGAAAAGACTATTTATATACAGAGGAATTCCTAAAAGCGATTAATGATAATTTAAAAGAAAAAGTAAAAGAAATAATTAAGTAATTAGAAAAGAAACTGAATTTAGGAACAAAATTTGTTGCCCAAACGAGACAAAATATTTATAAAAAGTTAATAAATTAATTAAGTAAGCGAGTTTTTAGGAACATTAAAATATAAGAAAATAATAAATAAATCGTTATATCTCTACAAAGGGCTTTAAAAATTTTAAAGAGAAGGCAGGTAGAAAGAAAAGAGAATTAAAAGAGCACCGGAAAAAATAATTTATTTTAAAAAAATATTATAAATAATTTGATAATTTCTCAAATTGAAATCAGAAATTTTTTTAAAGAATTACTGTTCAAAATTCGGTTTTATCAAAGCTGGTTAAACATTAAAAATGTCCAAAATTCTAGTTGTTGACGATGATATTGATATTTTATCCGTCATGGAAATCTTGTTATCTATGAAAGGCTTCGATGTAGAAGTTACTTCTAAAGGTGAGAATACCTTCCCGAAAATAGAAAGTTTTAAGCCAGACCTGATTCTATTAGATGTATTAATTTCCGGCTACGATGGGCGAATAATTTGTAAACAATTAAAATCAAACAAATTAACAAGCCACATTCCTGTAATTATGTTCTCAGCACATCCTGGTGCAGCAGCTACCATTTCCGATTACGGCGCCGACGATTTTATTGCCAAACCTTTTGATGTCAATAACCTGATGCAAAAAGTAAATGCGCAATTATTGAGTATATCTCATAATTAATTACAAATATTGTTTTACTGCTTTCCAGTAAAACAACAAATAACGCAGATTTTTATTTTATTTCCCCATTTCTTATCTAGATTTATTCCTAATTCTAAAATTATTTTTATTTTGAAAAGATAATATTTACAGAAAAATGGAAGATAAAAATAAGTTGCCCGCTATTGCAAAATCCCCTTTCCTATTCAGGTTATACCTGTTATATAAATTGCCGGCGGCTTTTTTTTTAGGAATCAGGATCAGGAAAATCACCAATGAAAGATCTATCGTTTCTGTACCCTTTAAATGGCTTACCCAAAATCCTTTTCGGTCTACGTATTTTGCATCGCTTGCAATGGCTGCCGAAATGAGCACAGGTGTTTTAGCAATGGCAAACGCGTACAAAAGGAAGCCTGCTATCTCCATGTTAGTTACCCACATGGAAGCCAGTTATTTTAAAAAAGCGAAAGGAGTTTCTTTTTTTACGTGTGAGCAGGGATTGGAAATTGCTAATGAAATCAATGCAGCGGCTACAACCAGTGAAAGCAAAACCATCACAGTAAAATCAACCGGAAGGAATATAAATGATGAATTGATAGCCGAATTCCATTTTACATGGTCATTCAAAGCAAAATCAAAAATTGAATAAGATTTTGATACCACTTTTTCGTTTAATCATCTACGTTATACCGGAAAATTTTAAATTATTAAATAAAATACTACAATAACTTATTAGTTATTAACTTTAACTCTATTTATCTTTTTAAACTTTTTTGTATGAAAATTGCCTTTCACGGAGCCGCCCGTACAGTAACTGGTTCAAAGCATTTGCTGACTCTTACTAATGGAAAAAAGTATTTACTGGATTGCGGAATGTACCAGGGCATGGGTACTGAAACAGATGAACTAAACCGTGATTTTGGTTTCAACCCTGCAGAAGTAGATTACATGATTCTATCACACGCGCACATTGACCATTGTGGTTTAATTCCTAAATTGATTAAAGAAGGTTACAAAGGAAAAGTTTATGCCACTCCGGCTACCAAAGACCTTTCAGCCATCCTTATGGCTGACAGCGCAGGCATACAGGAGAATGATTTAAAATTTGAAAACAAAACCCGCGCCGCACAAGGCAAACCATATTTAACACCTTTATATGTAACGGAAGATGCCACAAATGCTGTGGAACATTTTGAAATAGTAGATTATGGTAAGTGGTTTAAGATTGATGAAAATGTAGAGTTCATGTACCTTGATGCCGGCCATATTATTGGTAGCACAACGGTACATCTGAAGATCACCGAAAATAATAAGATAACTCACCTTACTTTCTCAGGAGATGTTGGGCGTTACAGAGATATTATTTTAAGATCGCCGGAGGTATTTCCGCAAGCAGATTTCATAATCATGGAATCTACTTATGGCAATAAACTGCATGATGAAATTACCGGCACACCTGATAAATTATTGGAATGGATAAACAAAACCTGCCTGCAGAAAAAAGGGAAATTGATTATTCCTGCTTTTAGCGTAGGCCGTACACAGGAATTACTTTACGCCCTTAATCAATTGGAAAATGAAAACCGCCTACCCGATCTGCCCTATTATGTAGACAGCCCTTTAAGCCTGGAAGCAACCCGAATAATGGAAAGTTACCCTCAATATTTTAACAGCCGGGTACAAAAATTATTATTAAGCGATCATGACCCTTTTAATTTTAAAGGATTAAAATTTGTTCAATCCGTTGAAGAAAGTAAATCACTCAATTACCGTTCTGACCCAATGGTCATCATCTCTGCAAGCGGTATGGCAGATGCAGGAAGGGTAAAACACCACATTAGTAATAATATTGAAAACAGTCACAATTCCATCTTATTCAGTGGTTATTGTGAACCCAATTCCCTGGGTGGCAGATTAAAATTACATCCAAAAGAAGTAGGTATTTTTGGCCAGGTACATGAAGTGCATGCGGAAATTGGTGAAATAAAAAGTATGAGTGCCCATGGCGATTATAATGACTTATGCCAATGGCTCGCCTGCCAGGAACCTAAACAGGTTAAGAAATTATTTTTGGTACATGGTGATTATGATGTTCAACAGGATTTCAGGGACAGGCTAATCAGTAAAGGATTTTTGGATGTAGAAATTCCTGCAAGGCATACTGAAGTAGGATTAGGATAAAAATGTAAAATGAAGAAAAGCAATTAAAAATTTCAAAATCCATGATTTTATATATTTTAAAAATATATTGTTAACACATTTTAACCGCCTGCTCTTTTTTAAATACCATTCATACATAATTAAAAAATTCTTTTGAAATTATCATTTGAAATTTGCGGCCTGAATTAAATAAACCCGTCGCAAAATGAAAATGAAAAATATTTACCTCACTTTATCAATTATCATATCCTCACTTTCTGCAATGGCTCAATACCCGCAAACCGGGCAAAGGGGCGGAGGCGCTAATATGAACCTGGGGCATTTTTATGGAAAAGTAGTTGATGGGAATACAGGCAAACCCATCGATGCTGCATCTGTTCAACTCAATCACATGCAAATGGATACGGTAACCCATCAACGCAAAAGCGTAGCGGTAGCCGCCATGCTTACTGATAAAAAAGGGGATTTCAGTATTGATAAGTTACCTCTTTTTGGAAATTATAATTTGACAATAAGTTCAGTTGGGCACCAACTTTATAATGAGCAGGTTTCCTTTAATTTAAAAATGAACGGCAGTGACAAAAGCCAGATGTTAAATGCCATAGATAAAGACCTGGGAAATATAAAATTACTTCCGCAGGCAAAAGAATTGGCAAACGTGGTAATAACAGCCAATAAACCACTTATGCAGATGAGCATTGACCGTAAAGTTTTTAACGTAAGCCAAAGCATCACAAGCGTAGGAGGGACAGCCGTTGACGTAATGAGAAATGTTCCTACTCTAAGTGTAGATATTGATGGAAATGTAACACTAAGAAATGCGACTCCACAGATTTTTATTGATGGAAGGCCAACTACTTTAACCCTTGATGAAATCCCGGCAGATGAAATTGAAAGTATCGAAATTATTACCAATCCTTCTGCAAAGTTTGATGCATCAGGTGGTGGTGCTGGTATTTTAAATATTGTGATGAAGAAAAATAAAAAACCCGGTTATAATGGCAATTTAAGAATTGGCGCAGATACAAGAGGTGGAACGAACGCTGGAGGAAATATTAATATCCGCCAGGGAAAAATAAACTTTTTTGCCAGCGGGAATTATTTTCACTTTAAATCTTTAGGCAGCAACGAAACTGAGCGGCAAGACAATATAAATGGCATAATATCGAACCTTTATCAAACAAGCAAGCCAACCCGTAATGGAAGGATGACAGGTGGCAATTTAGGTTTTGATTATTTTATAGATAATAGAAACACTTTAACGCTTTCAGGCGGCTTAAGAAAAGGGGTTTTTGGTGGCGATGAATTATTGAATATTTTAAGAGATACCACCCTTGGCGGAATAACCACGGAAACACATGGGACAAGCAACAGCAACAGCTCTTTTACCTGGAACAATTATAATGGTAAAATAAGTTTCAAACACAATTTTGCCAAACCCAATAAATATATCACTGCAGATGCCAATTATGACTACAGTAAAAATTCAAACGACCAGGATATAGCTTCGCAATATTATAACGCAGATAATACACCCACCGCTCTTTTGTATGATCAAAAAACAATAGGAAACGGAACCAGTAATAATGTTACCATTCAAACGGATTATTCAAATCCTGTTACCGATAAGATAAAGGTGGAAGCTGGTTTGAGAGCCGCTATCCGCAATTCGAACAGTGATAACCTGAATTACGTCATGGACCCATCAAGTGGAAAATATGAATCAGTTGTTGCGCTGAACAGCAATTACAAATACAGCGATAATGTATATGCAGGTTATTTGACTTTTTCCCAAAAGATCAACAATTTTACCTACCAGTTAGGTGGCCGTTTAGAGAGTTCAAAATATTCAGGGGAATTGGTAGATTCAAGTGAAAAATTCAGTAATTCTTACCCATTGAGCTTTTTCCCAAGTGTATTTTTAACCCAAAAAATAAATGACAAACAGGATATCCAGTTAAACTATTCGAGAAAAATAAACCGGCCTAATTTCTGGCAGTTAATACCATATTACGATTTTAGTGATCCGCTGAACATTAGTGTGGGTAATGCTTCATTAGTTCCTGAGTTCACCAATTTATTTGAACTCTCTTACGATTTGAATATGAGAAACGGAAATAATTTTATCGCTACTGCTTATTACAGAAAAAGTACTGACCTTATTTCCAGGTATCAATATTGGGACAAAAACCCCAACCCGGCTTTCGATGATTCTGTATTTATTTCTTCTTACGTTAATGCCAACAGTTCCCAGGCTTACGGGCTTGAAGTTACTTCGCTTAACAAACTAGCTTCCTGGTGGAGCCTTACAACGAATATTAATTTGTACAACTCACAAATAAACGGAAGCAATCTTGGAAGCAGTGTTTCTAATCAAAAGCTAAGCTGGTTTGGAAAAATAAATAGCACATTTAATTTGCCGGCGCGCTATACTTTGCAAATTACAGGCGATTATACTAGTAAAACTATTTTACCCCCAGGTAGAGGTGGTAGTAGTGGAAACCATTGGGGCGGTGGAGATTTATCAACCGCAAACGGATACTCTTTACCGATTTATGGATTTGACGCAGCCTTGAAAAAAGATTTCCTGAAAGATAAATCGTTGACTGTTTCCTTAAGCATGAACGATATTTTCAGGACAAGGATTACGAAAATCCATTCCGAATCAAACCAGTCAAAAAATATTTATTCAGTGCAGGATTATCAAAGGCAAAGGGACCCTCAAAGGGTGCGCCTGAATCTAAGCTGGCGTTTTGGTAAAACAGATTTTTCGCTTTTTAAACGCAAAAATATGAATATGCAGGGCGACCAGGGCGATATGCCTCCTGCAATGGGCCAATAGTTCTTTTGGAAAATTATTTTAAAATAGCTGGCTACTGCCGACTATTTTTTTTAAAGCCAGTAACCAAATAAATAAGGGTGATTTTTATTTTGTAAGAATCAACAACCTGGCAAATTTTTTTATAGTAAACGAACAAATTCTTTAGATTCTTATTTGCGATAATTAAAAAAGTATATAAATTAATTAAAGAGTTTCATCAACGAAACTCTTTTTACTTTTGTTTTAATCTTAATCAACCCAAATGCTGAAAGAAAAAATAAAACAACTTGCAAAGAAATATTCGGATGAGTTTGTAAAGATTCGCCGCCACCTTCATCAATATCCTGAACTAAGCTATAAAGAATTTGAAACTTCAAAATTTATTCAGCAGAAATTAAAAGATATTGGAATTGATTTTAAAGTTTTGGCCACCACTGGAGTAGTAGCGATAATAAAAGGGAAAAATCCAGAAAAAAAAGTGATTGCATTGCGTGCAGATATGGATGCATTGCCAATAACAGAAAAGAATGAAGTAGCCTACCGCTCAAAAAATGAAGGTGCCATGCACGCTTGTGGCCATGATGTACATACCACTTGCCTTCTTGGCGCTGCAAAAATTTTGAATGAACTAAAAGAAGATTGGGAAGGAACTATTAAATTAATTTTTCAACCCGGAGAAGAAAAAAACCCCGGAGGTGCCAGCCTTATGATTAAAGAAGGCGTTCTTGAAAACCCAAAACCAGATTCCATCCTTGCATTGCATGTTCATCCCAGCCTCGAAGTGGGCAAATTAAGTTTTAGGGGTGGAATGGTAATGGCAAGCGCGGATGAAATTTATATCACCTTAAAAGGAAAAGGCGGCCATGCAGCGGCACCTCATCTTACTTCAGATACGATTCTTGCTGCTTCGCAACTGGTGGTAAACCTTCAACAGGTTGTAAGCCGGTTTAATAATCCATTTAACCCTTCTGTTCTTTCTATTACTTCTTTCCAGGGCGGAAATACTACGAATGTGATTCCTTCAGAAGTAAAGCTAATGGGCACTTTCAGGGCAATGAATGAAGAATGGAGATTTAAAGCCCATGAACTTATAAAAAATATTTGTCAAAAAACAGGAGAAATTTCTGGAGTAGAAATTGATGTCAAAATAGATGTTGGATACCCTTTTGTTATCAATAACATGGAACTAACGGCTATGGCTAAACGAAAAGCAATAGAATTTGCCGGAGAAGAAAGTGTGGAAGAAACTGAGTTGAGGATGGGTGCTGAAGATTTTGCTTTTTATTCTCATTTGATACCTGCTTGTTTTTTCAGGTTAGGCGTTGGTAATGTAAAAGGCCATATTACCTCTGGCGTTCACACACCCACTTTTAATATTGATGAAAGCGCTATTGAAAACGGCATGGGAATAATGTCATGGCTTGCCGTTTCGTTGTAATCGATTATTAATATTTATTTAGCAGTTTTTTAAACCATCTAAACCATCTAAGCCATAATATTTACATTACCTATCTTTACTTTTAAAATAAAAATAGTATGGCATTGCAGCCTTGTTTTAATAAACAGTTATGAGGAAAAATATCCGAAAGCAGGAAGCGCTTGATTATCATTCCAAAGGAAGGCCCGGAAAAATAGAGGTAATCCCTACAAAATCTACAAAAACACAAAGAGACTTATCATTAGCTTATTCGCCTGGAGTGGCAGTTCCCTGTTTAGAAATAGAAGAAAACCCTGAAAATGCCTACTTATATACTGCGAAAGGAAATTTGGTTGGAGTTATCAGTAATGGGTCCGCAGTTTTGGGACTGGGAAATATCGGTGCGCTGGCCGGCAAACCGGTGATGGAGGGAAAAGGAGTTTTATTTAAAATCTTTGCGGATATCGACGTTTTTGATATCGAAATTAATGAAACCGACCCTGAGAAATTTGTAGAAATTGTGGCTGCTTTGGAGCCTACTTTTGGAGGTATCAACCTTGAAGATATTAAAGCGCCTGAATGTTTTTATATAGAACAAAAATTAAAAGAACGCCTTAATATTCCGGTGATGCATGACGATCAGCATGGAACAGCGATCATCAGTTCTGCTGCGCTTTTGAATGCATTGGAAATACAGAAAAAGAAAATCAATAAAGTAAAATTTGTTGTAAACGGTGCTGGAGCCGCAGCAATGGCCTGTGTTCAATTGTATGTGGCGCTCGGTGCCAATCCTGATAATTTTGTCATGTTTGATAAAGACGGGATACTTCACGCAGGCCGCAATGATATAGGTGAAATGAAACGAAAATTTGCCACATCTAATGATGCCAGCCTCACCCTGGAAAAAGCAATGAAAGATGCGGATGTTTTTATTGGTTTAAGTGTGGGAGATGTAATTTCAACAGAAATGGTAAAAAGTATGGCAAAAAATCCAATCGTTTTTGCCATGGCCAATCCCGATCCCGAAATTTCTTATGATAAAGCAGTAGCCGCCAGAAAAGATTTAATAATGGCAACGGGCCGCAGCGATTATCCTAACCAGGTTAATAATGTTTTGGGCTTTCCCTATATTTTCAGGGGAGCGCTTGACGTAAGGGCTACACAAATTAATGAAGCTATGAAATTGGCTGCTGTAAAAGCATTGGCAGAACTTGCCCGTTTGCCGGTTCCTGATTTAGTTAATATGGCCTATAATGAAAAAAATATTCTTTTTGGCCCAAATTATATTATTCCCAAGCCACTCGACAACAGATTGCTAATGCATGTAGCTCCGGCTGTTGCTAAAGCAGCAATTGAAAGTGGCGTTGCCAGGCAGCCGATAACCGATTGGGAATCTTATTCTCAAAAACTGAATGAACGGCTGGGAATTGACAATCATTTATTGAGAATGATAGGTGCTAAGGCACGCAAAAATCCAAAGAAAGTGGTTTTTGCGGATGCAGAAAATCAAAAAGTATTAAAAACTGCTCAATTGGCACTGGATGAAGGAGTAGCTTTCCCGATTCTTATAGGAGTTAAAGAAAAGATAGAAGCCATCGCTGAGGCTGGCGGAATTGATATTTCAGAAATGCAGATCATTGACCCGAAAAGCGATAACACTCATGATAAGCGGATGGAATATGGTGAATTATTTTTTGCAAAACGCGAGCGAAAAGGCTTTAATGCATATGAGGCTAAAAAAATAATGAAAGACAGGAATTATTTTGGATGTATGATGGTGGAAACAGGCGAAGCAGATGCAATGATTTCCGGCCTTTCTAAAAATTACCCTGATACTATACGGCCTGCATTGCAGATAATAGGAATGGAAAAAGGTTCTAAAAGTGTAGCTGGAATGTATATTATGATGACCAAAAAGGGCCCTTTATTCCTGGCAGATACCACTGTTAATTTCAATCCTACGGCTGAAGAATTAGCAAATATTGCCATAACGGTGGCCAAAGAAGTAAGAAGTTTTGGAATCGTTCCCAATGTTGCGATGCTTAGCTATTCTAACTTTGGAAGTAGTAATTCGCCAGAAGCAAAATTGGTGTCCAAAGCCAGGGAAATTGTAAAACAGATTGAACCTGATTTAGTAATTGACGGAGAGATGCAGGCGAATGTTGCTTTTAATAAAGAAATTTTAAAAGATAATTATCCGTTTAGCGAATTGGTAGATAAAGATGTCAACGTATTGATATTTCCCAATCTTGCCTCAGGCAATGTAGTTTATAATATTTTACAAGAGGTAGTTGGGTATGAAACCATTGGCCCTATTTTATTAGGCCTTAATAAGCCAGTTCATATATTGCAGTTGGGAAGCCACGTTCGCAGCATTTATAATATGGTGCTTATTGCCGTAGTTGATGCACAAATGAAATGTACAAAAGCTAAAGCTGAAAATGAAAATCCAGTAGGCAAATGCCGAATATCTAAAAAACCTAAAAGCGAATCAAAATAATTTTAACGAAAAAAATGAAAATATTTTCTACAGTCGGTGCCTATCTTTTAATGTTGAAAGGAATGTTCACCAAGCCGGAGAATTTTAAAATGTACTGGAAAGAACTCATGCACCAGTCTGTAGAAATAGGGATGGGTTCACTTTGGATAGTAACCGTTATTTCTATTTTTATGGGAGCGGTAAGTGCGGTTCAAACAGCATATCAAATTACAAGCCCCATGCTTCCTAAAGAAACCATTGCCCAGGTAGTCAGGGACACAGTAATCCTGGAATTCGCCCCCACATTGGTTTGTATTGTTTTGGCAGGAGTGGTTGGAAGCAAGATAGCCGGTGAGCTGGGAAATATGCGGGTAAGTGAACAAATTGATGCGTTAGAAATTATGGGGATTAATACAAAATCTTATTTAGTAGCCCCTAAAATTTTAGGAGCCCTTATTACTATTCCGTTATTGGTAATTCTTGCTATGGTTTTAGGAATTTATGGTGGCAGGCTGGCCGGAACATTGGGCGGTATCTTATCCGGAGAAACTTATGACCGTGGATTGTTACTTAATTTTATGCCGAAAAATGTTTGGTTTGCTTTGGTAAAAGCTTACACATTTGCCTTTATTATCAGCAGCGTTTCTTCTTTTTATGGATACAATGTAAAAGGGGGTTCATTGGAAATAGGCAGAGCCAGCACTACAGCAGTTATTACCAGTTGTATCCTTATTTTATTTGCTGATTATATTCTTGCATTTTTTATCTTATAAAACAAATTTTAATAAAAAATAGAAATTGCTTTTTTTCAATTTTTTTGAAAATGATTTTATTAAAATCATTATACAATTGCCTTAATTATGGTAGAAATAAAAAATGTTTTTAAATCTTTTGGTGATAAAGAAATCCTTAAAGATATAAGTGCAGTAATGCAAACAGGCATGACCAACCTTATAATCGGGACAAGTGGAAGCGGTAAAACGGTTTTGCAAAAATGCATGGTGGGATTGTTTGAAGTAGACAAAGGGGACATCATTTTTGATGGGGAAAATTTAACGAACATGCATGAGGAAAGCCGAAAAGAATTGCGCCAGCAAATAGGAATGCTTTTCCAGGGCTCAGCACTTTTTGATAGCATGACGGTAGAGCAGAATATAAAATTTCCGCTGGATATGTTTACCAAATGGAATCACCAAAAAAAAATGGAACGGGTAAACAATGTGCTTGAAAGAGTGGAACTAAAAGACACCAATAAAAAATTCCCTGCACAAATAAGCGGCGGTATGAAAAAAAGAGTAGGTATAGCAAGAGCAATTGTCCTAAGGCCTAAATATTTATTTTGCGATGAACCTAACTCAGGCCTCGACCCTCAAACTTCTATGGTTATTGATAAATTGATCCATGAAATCACTAAAGAATACAATATCACTACCATTATCAATACACACGATATGAACAGCGTAATGGAAATTGGCGAAAACATTCTCTATTTGTACCATGGGATAAAAGAATGGGAAGGTTCTAATAAAGATATTATTTTCAATAAAAACCAGAAATTAAATGAATTTATTTTTGCTTCTGAATTTTTAAGGGATGCAAAAGATATGCGTATGCTTGAGGAAAAAGGAATTATTGATAATGATAGAAATATGGATCAGATTATGCGCGATGGAGGCGCCAATCTTGTGATGGGTGAAGATGATAAAAATGTATAGTAAACGAACAAATAAATGCTTTTTTTAGTTTTTTGAAAAATTTATCCGAAAGGAGAAAGAGAATCTTTTTTAGGCGAATCTCCTCTTTATTAATTGATCAAATTGTTTAACTACCACGTGATTGTCGTGCCATCCGATTTTAACTTTAAGTTCCCTTTTTATCCAAAATTCTGCTTCGGCATAAATAGAAAAATTTTGGATGGTTTTTATGCTGCGTTCATACATCGCTTCATCTCCACGAAACAATTCGTTGATAAAAAGAAAACGGTCATTTACGCCGATAGCTTTTCTTAAATCTTTTATAGGAGCCGAAGTAAGTGATTGCGAAAGTTCTATTTTGCTTTCTTTTAAACGGTCGTTAAGCGATTCAGGATATTCAAATTCAAGTTCCCCCGGAACTCTTTTATCAGCCTGGTCCTGGTGGGCAAGCGTAGGTACATCTTCCAGCGGGTCATATAAAAATCCAGGGCGGTTGTGAGAAATTCTTGCATTTGATGATTCGGCATTCTTTTTTATTTGTTCCAATTCTTCTTCAATATCTTTTTCATCTATCTGCAAAACCTTTACAATTTTTTCTTCTCCGGCGGATGTTGTAGTAGTTTCTATTTCAACAATATTAAAAGAAACAGGCATCAGCACTGATATTTTTTCGCTGCGAAAACCTGGTTTTGTTTCAACATTTTTTATTAATTCTGATTGTAAGATTTGTACTGTCTGTAACATTTCCCTGGCGGAAGAATTTCCATCAAGTTGCTTTTGTAATTTTTTGAGAAGTGTTGACACTCTGTCCATGTAATAAAATCTGAAAAGTTATTAAGAGTTTGCAAATATCTTTGTTTTTGATTTAAGCAAAAATCAATTTAACGTTGCAAACTAAGCTAAGTTACAAATTGAATTTAAAATTAAATACAAAAAATGTTTATTGAACCGATTTTGCGGGGCGAAAGGCGGGGTTGGATAGAAGTAATTTGCGGCAGCATGTTCAGCGGAAAAACCGAGGAATTGATCCGGCGTTTAAAAAGAGTTGAAATTGCTCACCTGAAGGCAGAAATTTTTAAACCCTCGTTTGATACAAGGTTTGATGAACAAAAAATAGTGAGCCACGATGAAAATAAAATTCAGTCAACTCCCATTGACAATTCACAAACGATACTTTTGCTGGCTCAGGATGTAGATGTAGTTGGGATAGATGAAGCGCAATTTTTTGACGATCAGATTGCGCCTGTTTGTGAAGCGCTGGCGCTAAAAGGAATGCGTGTAATTGTGGCCGGGCTTGATATGGATTACCAGGGGAAACCGTTTGGCCAAATGCCCAATTTGCTGGCAATAGCTGATTATATTACCAAATTGCATGCGATCTGCATGGTTTGTGGCAATATTGCTAATGTTAGTTATCGAAAAATAAATACCGGCGGGCAGCTTTTGCTGGGAGAAAAAGATATTTATGAACCAAGATGCAGAGTTTGCGCTGCACTTAACAAATAAAATAAGAATTGGCTTTATTTGGTTTACTATGATTTTATAAAATAAGAATGTCAAAAATCCTCACTTTATTAAAAAAAGATTTTCTGTTAGAGTTACGGCAACAGCATACATTTTTTGGTATTTTATTGTACGTTGCTTCTACCATTTTTGTTTTATACCTGGCGATGGGTCAGCCGGAAAGCACAGTTTATAATGGATTATTCTGGATGATACAATTATTTGTTTGTATTAACGCAGTTGCAAAAAGTTTTATGCAGGAAAGCCTGGGACGGATGCTTTATTTTTATTCCATAGTAAGCCCCGTACAATTTATAATTGCCAAATTGATTTACAGCGCAGTGATAATGCTTTTAATGGTTTTGGTAAGCCTTGTATTGTTCTGGATTTTGTTGGGAAACCCAATATTAAATCAGCTTGAGTTTATTGGTATTGCTTGTCTTGGAGGGTTAAGCTTAAGCCTGGTTTTTACATTAATGTCAGCGATTGCTGCAAAAGCTCATCAGAATGCAGCAATTATGGCGATACTTGGGTTTCCATTGATCATTCCTCAATTATTATTATTAATCCGGTTGTCAAGGGCTGCTTTGGGAGAAGTTTTTATAGAAGGGGCAATTTTGCAAATCACGCTTTTATTATTCGGGCTTGATGTGTTGGTGGTTGTTTTATCAATCGTATTATTTCCTTTCTTATGGAAAGATTAACAAAAAACATTTTACTAAATATTAAATTATCACTCTAATTTAAAAAGGTTTAGAAGGATAGTAATAAAGAATTTTGAGGATTTCTATTACCTACCGATATTAATTTAGATTTATATAAAATCACTTTGGTTAATCAAACAATAACCGAAATTCAATGATATTATTCTTAATTTTGCCTAACAAAAAAAACTCATGAAATTAAAGTGGTGGAAGATACTGTGTATTGTTTTTTTATTTTTCACCTTCACTGCCGGTTTCTTAATTCATGTGCCCATTATAGGAAATCTCCATCAAAGCATACGCAATTTTTTCTTCCATGTACCGATGTGGTTTGGGCAAATGGGCCTGCTCACTTTATCATTAGGCTATTCCATTGCTTATCTCCGTACTGAGAATCTTAAAAATGATATTTATGCTTCAGAATTTGCTAAAATGGGAATTGTTTTTGGCATTCTTGGTTTGGCAACAGGTTCTATTTGGGCTAAATATACATGGGGTGAATTTTGGAGTAATGACCCAAAACAGATAGCAGCTGCAATTGCGGTTTTAATTTATTTGGCTTACATCGTTCTGCGTGGCTCGATGACTGATATGGACAAGAGGGCACGGGTTTCATCAGTCTATAATATTTTCGCCTATTTTATTTATATCCCTTTAATTATGATTCTTCCACGCATGGTACAATCTCTACACCCAGGCGGACTGGAAGGTGCTAAAGGCGGAGGTAACCCCGCGCTTGGTGGGGGAAGCTTAGATGCTACCATGAGACTGGTTTTCTGGCCTGCAGTTTTCGGTTGGCTTCTTTTAGGAATATGGATCAGCAGTTTAAAAATCAGGTTAAGCTTGCTTGCCAATAAAAATTTAATAAATGAATAAGTTGTTATTGAAACGTATTTGCCTTTCGATTCTGGTTTTTTTATCCGCTCCTTTTCTTTGGGCACAAACTTCCCAGCCAGCTTCAACTATTGATGAAACAATGAGAAGCCATGATAAAATTTACGTAGTAATGGCTGTTTGCATTGTTATTTTGTTTGTCCTTTTTTTATATCTTATCAGGATAGACATGAAGGTTTCAAAAAAGGAAAGGACTTAGTAAAAATTATAAATTACTTTATAAAAAATCAATTATATGCCATCAAATGTGCCTTATAGTTTTTTTCAAAATGTTGAAAAAAGCTTTGATAAAGCTGCAGTATTTACCTCATGGGACAGTGGTATCCTGCAACAAATAAAACAGTGTAACAGTGTGTATCAAATGCGTTTCCCTATTAAAAGGGAAAGTGGTGAAATAGTCACACTGGAAGCGTACCGGGTTCAGCATTCTCACCATAAAACACCTTGCAAAGGAGGGATCCGTTTTAGTTTAGCTGTAAATCAGGACGAAGTGATGGCGCTTGCTGCTTTGATGACTTATAAATGTGCGATTGTAAATGTTCCTTTTGGAGGAGCAAAAGGTGGGATAAAGATACGTCCGAGAGATTATACACCTTATGAACTTGAAAAAATTACCCGCCGTTATACGGCCGAATTAATCAAGAAAAATTTTATAGGGCCGGGTACCGATGTACCAGCGCCGGATTATGGAACAGGCGAAAGGGAAATGGCATGGATTCTTGATACTTATGTGGCAATGCATCCCGGAGAAATTGATGCTGCCGGATGTGTTACGGGAAAACCTGTTTCACAGGGAGGGGTAAGAGGAAGGAAAGAGGCAACGGGGCTGGGTGTGTTTTATGGGCTTACAGAAATATGTAATATGTCAACTTTAATGGAAAAAGCTGGCTTGCCACTTGGTGTAAAAGGAAAGAGGATTTGTGTTCAGGGGCTTGGAAATGTAGGGTACCATTCGGCATTGTTTTTTCAACAGGCAGGGGCAGTAATTGTCGGGTTGGCTGAGTATGAAGGAGCGATTAAAAATTATAATGGATTAGATGTGGAGCAGGTTTGGGCGCATAGAAAAAAAACCGGATCTATCCTAGATTTTCCGGGAGCTGAAAATTTTGAAAAATCTGGCGATGCGCTGGAAATGGAATGTGACATATTGATTCCGGCTGCATTGGAAAATGTAATTAATGCAGGAAATGCAGAAAGGATCAAGGCAAAAATTATTGGGGAAGCTGCGAATGGCCCATTAACTCCTGAAGCGGATGATATATTAAATCCAAAAGGAGTTTTGATTGTGCCGGATATGTACCTGAACGCGGGTGGTGTTACAGTTAGCTATTTTGAATGGCTTAAAAACCTCAGCCATGTCCGTTACGGAAGATTAGAAAAACGTTTTACAGAAAATATGAATCATCATATTGTTGACATGGTAGAAAACCTAACCAATAAAACGGTAACTCCTGTAGAGCGTGATTTTATCCTTCATGGTGCTGATGAAGTTGACCTGGTAAGAAGCGGCCTTGAAGAAACAATGATTTCTGCAACACGTGAGATTGTTGATATCTGGCAAAAAACACCCGCAATTCCAGACCTGAGAACAGCGGCTTACGTTTGCGCAATTAATAAGGTGGCTACCTCTTATGCTGAATTAGGAATTTTCCCATAGAATAGCCTGTAATTTTTTATTTCTTACTTTAAATTGGCCTATTATTTTCTTTTTCAAAAAAGAAAATAACTTACCTTTGCCGCCCAAATAAAATTTTTTATTCACCGTTGTTTAAAAAAACAGCTAAAAACACGATTAATGCCCAATTACGAATTGATGGTGATTTTTACCCCTGTACTTTCTGAAGAGGAATATAAAGCCGCTCAGAACAAATTCTCTACATTAGTTACTGAAAACGAAGGAGAAGTAGTACACGAAAAAGCCTGGGGACTAAAATCACTGGCGTACGCAATCCAGAAAAAAACTACCGGTTTATACTGGGTTCTGGAATATAAGGCGCCAACCGACTTCAATGAAAAGCTGAAAACACAGCTTTTGCGCGATGAATCAGTACTTCGCCACATGTTTACTGCGCTCGACAAATACGCCGTTGAGTACAATGCAAAAAAGAGAAATGGCGTAAAATCTCACAATGAAAAAGCGGAGGTAACCAATGGCTAAACCAAACGAAATAAAATACCTTACAGCCATAAAAGCTGAGAAAAGGCCAAAGAAATATTGCCGTTTCAAAAAGATGGGTATCAAATATATTGATTACAAAGATCCCGACTTTTTGAAAAAATTCCTGAACGAACAAGGTAAATTGCTTCCACGCCGCATAACAGGTAATTCACTGAAATACCAGCGTAAAGTGAGCGAAGCAGTAAAAAAAGCACGTCAAATGGCGATTCTTCCGTACGTTACAGATCTAATGAAATAAAATTTTTCACCACCCTAATCCCGTCGGGAGAAAGACCGCTAACTAGCGGTTTGGGTAAAAATGCAAACAAAATGCAGGTAATATTAATACAAGATGTAAATAATTTAGGCGGTGCGCACGAATTGGTAACTGTAAAAGATGGTTACGGCCGTAATTATTTGATTCCTCACAAATTCGCAGTTGAAGCAAGCCAATCTAACTTAAAGAAGTTAGAGGAACGAAAAAAACAATTAGCTAAGAAAGAAGAAAAACTTCTGGCAGAAATCAACAGTGTAATCTCGGTTCTACAGTCTTCTCCATTGAAGATCGGTGCCAAAACAGGTACTAGTGGAAAAATATTTGGTAGTGTAACTTCTGTTCAGATTGCAAGGGCTATCCGCGAACAAAAGGGCTATGAAATAGACCGCCGCAAGATTACTATCTTAGATGATGTAAAAGAATTAGGAAGTTACAAAGCGAAAATAGATTTCGGTAAAGGGCATGAGACTGAAGTAGATTTTGAAGTAGTTGCAGAATAATTTTTTTCTTAATAAATTTTAAAAGCCACCTTAGGAATAAAACCGAGTGGTTTTTTTTATGCCTTCTCCATTTTATGGGCCAATTTTAAAAGCTTCATTTTTTTTTGCCTCTAAGATTATTATTTTATTGTTTTATTTACCAGTAAACAAAGAAATAATCGATATTCTTATTTTTCCTTTAGAAAATACCGAGTAAATTATTGCTGTGCAAAAAGGCTTATTTTAACCCAAATAACCGCTTTTTTATTGCTTTCTAAAAATGGTTTTATATCATCATTCACTTACCTTTGCACCCCATAAATATAATAGTAATGAGTGGCGCATTAAAAGAAGTTAGAAATCGTATAAAAAGTGTTCAGAGTACGCAGCAAATTACCAAGGCAATGAAAATGGTAAGCGCCGCAAAGCTAAGGAGGGCACAGGATGCCATCATACAGATGAGGCCGTATGCACAAAAACTGCAGGAAATGTTGGGCAATATTGTGGGGAATGCGGAAGGAGATATTAACCTGGCACTTGCTAAAGAAAGGCCTGTAGAAAAGGTGCTGATCATTGTAATTACCAGCGACCGTGGTTTGTGTGGTGGTTATAATAGTAACCTGATTAAATTAGCCAAACAGGATATACTTACAAAATATGCTGCCCAGTTTGCAAAAGGAAATGTAGAAATCCTTCCATTAGGCAAGCGCGGATATGAGCATTTTTTTAAAAATAAATACAAAGTAATTGACCGTTACTGGAATATTTTTTCTGACCTTACTTTTGAAAATGTGGTAGCCGCTGCAAAATACGCATTAGATGCATTTTCAAAAGGGGAAGTAGATGCTGTGGATTTAATTTACAGTGAATTTAAAAATGCCGCTACCCAGAAATTTATCGCTGAACCTTTTTTACCGGTAAAAAAATCTGAGCCAACGAAAGGGAATACAAAAGCTGATTTTATTTTTGAACCCGGAAAAGAAACTCTTCTGCAGGAACTCATGCCTAAGATTTTAAACACTCAATTGTACAAAGCCATTTTAGATGCCAATGCAAGTGAACACGGGGCTCGGATGACCGCGATGGATAAGGCTACGGATAATGCGCAGGAACTCTTAAAATCGTTGAAAATAAGTTACAACCGTGCAAGGCAAGCCGCCATCACTACTGAACTTACAGAAATTGTAAGCGGAGCAGCCGCATTGCAGGGATAAAAAGGGGGTGAATAGGAATATTAATAATCGTCAAACCCGCTACTCAGAACTGTATGGAATTATCATTGATTATCCCACATATTGAAGCGTTGATATTTGCAAGCGACAAACCGTTGGCACTTCCAGAAATTGTGGAATTGCTCAACAATGCAATGGGGTTTATTGATGACCGCGCTACCGAAAACCAGGCAGAAGCCGCAGTGAATGCGATAAAAGAAAAATACGATGCTGAGTTTTATGCTTTTGGCTTGGTAGAAAGTGGCGGCGGATGGCAATTTCTTACTAAACCTGAATACCACAAAACAATTGCCCAATTGAATGGCGATAAATTCCTGAAAAAATTATCCGTTGCTTCTATTGAAACACTTTCTATCATTGCTTATAAACAATCGGTTACCAAGTCGGAAATAGAAATGATCCGTGGGGTTAATTGCGATTATGCGGTCCAGAAGCTATTAGAAAAAGAATTGGTAATTATTTCCGGTAGAAAAGAAGATGCTGTGGGAAAGCCGTTGATTTATAGTACATCTAAGAATTTTATGGATTATTTCGGAATCAATTCTGCAGATGACCTTCCTAAGATAAAAGAAATTTTAAACCAGGAAATTATCGAAGCCACCAAAATAGAAAAGGAAGAAATTATTGAAACTGAAAAAAGCGAAGCGGTAAATGAAAAAGAAAATTTTGAAACGGAGGAGAATGAAGTATTAAATGAAGGCGCCGCTAATGGTTTAACAGAAAAATATTAAATCTATTTTCTAAAAATTTTTATCAAAATTTCAAGTATAATAATTCTATCAAAACAATGCCCGAGGTTTTATCTTATAATCAACTCACTGCCATCGCTGATGAGTTTGGAACGCCTCTTTATATTTATCATGGTGAAAAAATTGCTGAGCAATATCAAAAACTAAAAGAAGCTTTTGCCGCCCAGGATGTGGTAATATTTTACGCATGTAAAGCACTAACTAATATCCATGTTCTCAGTTATATAAAATCGTTGGGATCCAATGTAGACTGCAGTTCTATCAATGAAGTGAAACTTGCTCTACATGCTGGTTTCACACCTGAAAGGATTTTATATACTTCCAATAGTATTTCTTTTGAAGAAATTGAAGAGGCAAAAAACCTGGGGGTTCATATCAATATTGACAGCCTTTCCAACCTTGAAAAATTTGGTAAAAAGTTTGGCCATTCTTATCCGGTTGGCATTCGAATACGGCCAAATATTTTAGCCGGCGGCAATTTAAAAATTTCTACAGGGCATGATAAAAGCAAATTTGGAATTCCTATAGATCAGTTTCAAAAAATTTTGGATTGTGTTGAACGAAATGATTTATTTATTCGTGGCCTTCATATACATACCGGAAGCGAGATTAAAGATGTTGATGTTTTTGTAAAAGGGATTGAAAAGCTATTTGATATTATTTCTTACTTTAAAGGCCTGCAATTCGTTGACCTTGGAGGAGGTTTTAAAGTCCCTTATAAAGTTGGCGATACTGAAACAGATATAAAACTTCTGGCTCAAAAAGTGAAAGAAGCTTTTGACAATCATACCAATCCTGGTAACCAACCTTTACAGATTTGGTTTGAACCTGGCAAATTTTTAGTAAGCGAAGCAGGTTATTTTATTACAAAAGTGAATGTTCTAAAAGAAGACGGAAACACTATTTTCGCAGGTATAGATAGCGGTTTCAATCATTTGATAAGGCCAATGTTTTATGATTCTTTTCACCGGATTGAAAATCTGAGCAATAATAATGGCAATGAAAAAAAGTATACAATTGTAGGTAATATTTGCGAAACAGATACTTTTGCAACTGATAGGAATATCAATGAAATTAAAGAAGGAGATTACCTTGTTTTTTATAATGCCGGTGCTTATGGTTTTGAGATGTCATCTAATTTTAATTCACGCCTCAAACCTGCAGAAGTATTGGTGAAAGAAGGGAAGGCTGAATTAATAAGAAATAGAGATGTTTTTGAGAATTTATTGATGGGCCAGGTAAAGCTGTAATCAATTTATATTAAAAATATGAATAGTTATTTATGGAAAAAATAATCATTGTGGGCGGAGGCGTCAATGGCCTTTGCGCAGCTTATTTTTTACAAAAGAAAAACACTTTTGAGATCACCGTAATTGACCGGGGTGATATTTCTGATAACTGTTCTTTTGGCAATATGGGATTTTTATCTCCTAGTCATTTTACACCACTTGCTTCTCCTGGCGTTATTGCTGAAGGTTTAAAATACATGTTGAAAAGTACAAGCCCTTTTTATATTAAACCTAGGCTGAATCTACCTTTCATGCAATGGGCTTTAAAATTTTATCAGAATAGTAACCAAACAACAGTTGCCAAAAACGCACCTCATTTAAGTGAATTACTCAATTTGAGCCGTAGGCTAATGAATGAAATAAGGGACGATATAGGCGACGTATTTGACATGGAAGAAATTGGATGTATGATGATGTGCCATTCTCAAAAAACTTTTGAAGAAGAAATAAAATTATCACAAGAGGCAAAGGAATTTGGATTGGAAACACAAATATTGAATCGTGAGGAATTACAGAAAATGGAGCCTGATGTAGAGTTGGATATTTACGGTGCTGTATTGTTTAAAGATGATGCGCATATTCATCCCGGAAAATTTATGGTTGAATTAAAAAAATATTTGGAAAATAATGGTGTAAAATTTCAATTAAACACTGATGTTTCAGGTTTTAAAAAAAATCACAACAAGATTGAAGAAGTTTTAACAGATAAAGGAAGCTTTAAAGGAGATGAAATTATTTTGTGTGGTGGAAGCTGGCTGCCGGAACTTTCAAAAAAGGCCGGTATTAATTTATTAATAGAAGGCGGAAAGGGCTATAGTTATACATATGAAGGCTTAGAGAAGAATATTCGTTACCCCGCTATTTTAGTGGATGGGCGATGCGCAGTTACTCCCTGGCATAAATCACTTCGTATTGGTGGCACCATGGAATTCAGTGGTAATAACAGCAACGTTCTGATGAAAAGAATGGAAGGAATTTACAATTCTGTAAAACTTTTTTATCCAGGGTTAAATATTAATATGCCTCCAAAAGATAAAATCTGGACTGGGTTACGGCCTGTATCTCCGGATGGGTTACCTTTTATTGGAAAAGCCAGAGGTTACACTAATCTTTTAATTTCAGGGGGCAATGCAATGCTAGGGGTTTCTGAAAGTGCAGGCGCTGGGCAAATTATCAGCGACCTTATTGAAAAAAGAAGTACACCCATTGATATCAGTGCATTTAAGGTAGATAGATTTTAATTCTTTTTTTATAAGAACAGGAAATCGAAAAATTTGTTGGTTGACTGTAATATTTTATTCATTAAGTATTGCTAATAATAAAGTCGAAAATTCAGTTTTCTCCTATTAATAATTTTACTCTATTCATTGATAGTAAACAAACAAATAACCCCAAATTTTATTTTTATTTTTTTAGAAACGTAATCTTTTTTCCATCTCAAAATGTGGAATTGAAACTTCAATGAATTCGTGGCCGGAAACTGTATAGCCAAGTTTTTCGTAAAAACCGATGGCGGTTTTTCTGGCGTGCATTATTATTTTTTTATAGCCTGCATCGCGAGCTACATTTTCTGCATAATTCATCATCGTGGCTCCTATGCCCTTTCCTTGTTGATTGTTGGCAACGGCCATTTGGCGAAGCCTAACAGTATTCTTATCAATCTTTTTTAACATGCAGCAGGCCAATATTTTATCTTCTTCAAATGCGCCAATAAGAATGTCGCCCTTTTCTTTTTCTAATTCATCTTTGTCAAAAGAAAGGTTCAGGGGTTTACGCAAAATCTCATAGCGCAATTTTATCATTTTATCATATTCCTGTGTACCATGGTCTATTTGTTTTAGGGGCATAAATGAATTCTGTTTTTATAATGCAGAATGGAGAATAAAAATACAGGATTTATCAATCACTTAATTCCAAGGGATTAAAAAATAAGAATATAAAATGAATCTTTTCCTCAAAATCCCGAAAAATTATTTTACAAATTTGGTTTGTTTAATTTGAAATAAATCAATATAGTACAGGTATTATTGTAAACTTTCTATAATGTTTTTATTCCGAAATAGTTATTATTTTTTTTTATCACAAAAAGTATATTTTTGTGCCCATATTAACTAAACTTTACAATCATGCAAGACGTTGCAACAAGAGTTAAAAAAATCATTGTTGACAAGTTAGGAGTTGACGAAGCTGAGGTAACACCTGAAGCATCATTCACTAACGATTTAGGTGCCGACAGTTTGGACACCGTAGAATTAATTATGGAATTCGAAAAAGAATTCAATATTTCAATTCCTGATGAACAAGCGGAAACCATCACCACCGTAGGACAGGCAGTAGCATATCTAGAAGAACATGCTAAGTAATTTTCTTATTTAACTTTGCAGGCAAGCTTATGGAATTAAAAAGAGTAGTAGTAACTGGATTAGGAGCCATTACGCCTTTAGGAAACAACGTACCTGAATATTGGGACGGTTTGACTAAAGGTGTTTCTGGTGCTGATTATATACAACAATTTGACTGCACTAAGTTTAAAACCAGGTTTGCCTGTGAGGTTAAAAATTTTGAGCCTACTAATTATCTTGAAAAAAAAGAAGCGCGAAAACTTGACCGGTTTACCCAGTTTGCATTAATTGCAAGCGATGAAGCCGTAAAAGATGCTGGAATTTCTAAAGAAAATGTGGATCCTGACAGGGTAGGAGTAATTTTTGCCAGCGGCATTGGCGGTATTACAACTTTCCAGGATGATGTAATGGAATTTGCCCGCGGAGATGGCACCCCACGCTTTAATCCTTTCTTTATTCCGAAAATGATTTTGGATATTGCCGCAGGGCAAATCTCCATGCGTTTTGGATTTCGGGGGCCAAACTTCGCTGTAGTAAGCGCTTGTGCAAGTAGTACTAATGCGATAAATGAAGCTTTTGATACCATCCGATTAGGAAAAGCTGACATTATTCTTACCGGTGGAAGCGAAGCCGTTATTTCTGAATCAGGCGTTGGCGGATTTAATGCAATGAAAGCACTCAGCGAAAGGAATGATGACCCCAAAACGGCATCAAGGCCATTTGACAAAGACAGGGATGGATTTGTAATGGGTGAAGCCGCTGGAATCTTGGTTCTTGAAGAATTAGAACATGCATTGGCAAGAGGTGCCAAAATTTACTGTGAAATTGCTGGAGGCGGAGCTACAGCAGATGCTTATCATATTACCGCACCACATCCTGATGGGCTTGGTGCAAAAAATGTAATGCGCATCGCACTTGCAGAAGCAGGAATGGAGCCAGGGGACATTGATTATATTAATGTTCATGGGACCTCAACCCCATTGGGCGATATTGCTGAAACAAAAGCAATTTTAAATGTTTTCGGAGAAAGTGCTCACAAATTAAACATCAGTTCTACCAAATCAATGACAGGGCATTGCCTTGGAGCTGCCGGAGTAATAGAAGCGCTTGCTTGCATTCTTGCGATTACCAAAAATATTATCCCGCCTACTATCAATCATTTCACGGATGATCCGGCATTTGACCCAAAACTCAATTTTACTTTTAACAAAGCACAGGAAAGGGAAGTAAATGCAGCTTTGAGCAATACTTTTGGATTCGGTGGCCACAATGCCTCAATCATACTTAAGAAGTATAAACCATAAAATAACCGGTAACGTTATTGCTTAATTTAACCGGAAAATAATTACTTGTTATTATTTAATTATAAAGTTTTAATCTTTATCAATGGATTAAATAATTTATAATCAACTCATTCTTTACAATTTTATTATCTTCGTTAATTACCAAATTCGTATTTGCTTATTAGCTATTAAAAGTGGATTTAGATTATGAACCGAATTAAAATCATTAAAAAACAATGGAACAACTTCTCCCCATAATTGTAGGAGCCGTAGCACTAATTATAGGCCTCCTGCTGGGAAAATTATTATTTGCAAAAAATACAAAACAACTTCTAGAAAATGCAAAACAACAGGCCAATCAAATTATTTCTGATGCAAAGGCAAATGCAGAAACGATAAAGAAGGAAAAACAACTGGAGGCAAAAGAGCATTTTGTGCAATTAAAATCGGAGAACGAAATAACAGTTTCTCAACGAAACCAGAAACTAAACGATGCCGAAAATCGGATTAAACAAAAAGAGCAATCCATTAATCAAAAAGACCAGAACATAGAAAGGTTAATCAAGGAAAATGAAGGAATTAAGCAAAACCTCAATCGTCAGATTGAAGTAGTTAACATTAAGCGTACTGAACTTGAAAAACACCAGGAAGAACATATCAAAAGGCTTGAAAAAGTTTCTGGGTTATCAGTTGAGGAGGCGAAAGCACAATTAATTGAGACTTTAAAAAATGAAGCCAATTCACAAGCATTAAGTATTCAACAGGAAATTGTGGATGAAGCTAAATTACGTGCTAATAAAGAAGCAAGGAAAATTATTATTCAAACCATTCAACGGACTGCTGCAGAGCAGGCAATTGAAAATGCTATTACTGTTTTCAACCTGGAAAGCGACGAAATAAAGGGTTCCATTATTGGACGGGAAGGAAGAAATATTCGCGCTATCGAAGCCGCTACTGGCGTTGATCTGATCGTTGACGATACTCCTGAAGCGATTATACTTTCTTGCTTTGACCCCTTGCGCCGGGAAATTGCGCGGCTTTCTTTGCAACGGCTGGTAGCTGATGGGCGGATTCATCCTGCACGTATTGAAGAAGTAGTTGAAAAAACACGTAAACAAATTGAAGACCAGATAATGGAAATTGGTGAACGCACGGTAATTGAATTGGGCATTCACGGGCTTCATAAAGAATTAGTACGAATAGTAGGAAAGATGCGCTTCCGTTCTTCTTATGGGCAGAATTTGCTAATGCATAGCAGGGAAGTAGCTAATTTATGCGGAATAATGGCTGCTGAATTAGGAATGAATTCTAAGTTAGCCAAACGTGCGGGTTTACTTCATGACATTGGGAAAGTTCCAGATGAAGAAACTGAATTAAGCCATGCGCTTTTGGGTATGAAACTGGCAGAAAAATACGGAGAAAACCCTGCAGTTTGTAATGCCATCGGCGCCCATCATGATGAAGTGGAAATGGAATATGTCATTTCACCGGTAGTACAGGCTTGCGATTCTATGAGTGGCGCAAGGCCCGGAGCCCGGCGTGAAATAATGCAACAATATTTGCAAAGAATAAAAGACCTTGAGAACCTCGCACTCGCTTACCAGGGAGTAGAAAAAGCTTATGCGATCCAGGCAGGCCGTGAATTGAGGGTAATCGTTGAATCTGAGAAAGTTAGTGATGGGGATAGTGATAAATTAAGTTTTGAAATTGCTCAAAAGATTCAAACAGAGATGGTTTATCCAGGCCAGATAAAAGTAACGGTGATAAGAGAAAAACGAGCAGTAAATGTTGCCAGGTAATGAATAAAAAACCCTGAACCTGTAATGGGTTTAAATTTTAGAATAAAAGAATACCACAATGGGGAATTTTATTAAAATTGACTTACATTTGCAATCCTAAATTAAAAAGCCATGAATGCTGTTGCATTTGTTCACGATCAGTTGACTACAAAAAAAGATTTCCCGAAATTTAAAGCGGGTGATAATATTACTGTAAACTATAGAATTCAGGAAGGAAACAAAGAAAGAATTCAGAGTTTTAAAGGCGATGTGGTAAAGCGCCAAGGCGAAGGGGGAACTGCAACTTTTACAGTCCGTAAGATAAGTGATGGTGTTGGCGTTGAACGTTTGTTCCCTGTTTTTTCTCCAAGCATTGAAAGCATAAAACTTCATAAAGTAGGTAAAGTGCGCCGTTCAAAATTGTATTTTCTTAGAGAAAGAAGCGGTAAAAGCGCAAGAATCAAAGAAAAAAGGATTAAATAATTTTTTAAAATATTATCTAAAAAAACCGGAAAAAGTTTCTTTTCCGGTTTTTTTTATTCTATAATTGTACCCAAAACAAAAATAAATTATAGAAGAATCTCTACCTTATCATTAATTACACGGATGAAAAAAAGCCTTCTCATTCTATTTCTATTATCAGTATTTTTATTTTCTTGTGCCAGAGGTATTACTCCTTATGAAGCTGCACATGGTAAAGCAAAATGTGGGCGTTACCTCCATTAAGGTGAGTTTATATCATAACTTTGGAAAGCCCAGGTTTATTGGCGTAAAAATTAATAACCTTATCTTTGCTACCTAACTTTACAAACAATGATTATGTTGTTATTTAATACTGAATTTTTAATTTCAATGCCCGGCGGCTCAGAATGGATATTAATACTTTTAGTTGTTTTATTATTTTTTGGAGGTAAAAAAATTCCAGACCTTATGCGTGGCATAGGAAAGGGAGTGAGAGAATTTAATGACGCAAAAGAATCTGTAAAAAAAGAACTGGACGAGGGTATGAAAGCAAAAGATAAACCAGCTGCACCGCCTGAACAGCGTGAAGTAGTGAAAGAAAGTGAAGCCTCTAAATAATTTTTTCAAAACTTTTATTACTTTGGTTGAGATGTACATCGATTTGGGATGAACGTCTGAACCTTTTTTATTAAAAATATAATCTACTTGCCTCCTTATAAAAATATTTCTGGCTACCACCTGCAACTGAAAGAGGGCAACACCACTTGTGTTGAAGCAGCCGAATATTATTTACAAAAAATTAATCAGTCTCTGCATCTCAATGCTTTTATTGAAATTTATAATGATGAATGCTTGGAGCGTGCAAAATCGCTGGATGAAAAAAGAAATTCAGGAAAACCTTTGGGAAAATTACATGGAGTAATTATCGCTTTGAAAGATGTAATTTCTTACAAAGATCACCAACTATCCGCGTCTTCTAAAATGCTGAAAGGTTTTATTTCAATTTATCATAGTACCGCTGTAAAAAAATTATTGGCGGAAGATGCCATCATCATTGGCAATTGCAATTGCGACGAATTCGCGATGGGAAGTACTAATGAAAATTCTGTTTATGGAAGAGTAAAAAATGCTTTGGATGAAAACAAGGTTGCGGGTGGATCGTCCGGCGGTTCTGCAGTTGCGATTCAGGCCGGATTGTGCATGATAAGCCTGGGAAGCGATACGGGTGGGTCCGTAAGGCAGCCTGCGGATTTTTGTGGCATAGTGGGCATGAAACCTTCTTATGGAACCATATCGAGGCATGGATTAATTGCTTATGCATCTTCATTTGACCAGATAGGAATTTTTGCAAATAACGTGGATGATGTTTCCATTGTTTTAGAAATAATAAGTGGGCCTGATGAATTTGATAGTACAGTAAAGCAACAAAAAACTATCAATTTTAATTTGGATAACCGCCCTGGAAAAGACACATCAAAAAAATACCGAATTGCTTTATTTAAAAATGCAATGAACCACGCAAGCCTCGATCCGGAGATAAGAAATGGTATTTATAAATTGGTAGAAGATTTAAAAAAAGATGGCCATTATGTGGAAGAAATTGATTTTGATTTGATTGATTATATCGTTCCTGCTTATTACGTGCTTACCACCGCAGAAGCTTCGTCTAACCTTTCCCGTTATGATGGTGTCCGTTATGGATACCGTGATGAAAATAATTCCGAAGATTTATCAACGTTTTACAAAAACAATCGCGGAAAAGGATTTGGAAAGGAAGTGAAAAAACGAATCATGCTGGGAACCTTTGTTTTAAGCGAAGGATATTATGATGCTTATTTTACCAAGGCACAACAAGTTAGAAATTTGTTAGCATTGCGAACCAAAGAAATTTTTAACGATTTTGATGCGGTCATTTTACCCACAGTTCCATCCACCGCTTTTGAAGCTGGCACAATGGAAAAAGACCCAATAGCAACCTATTTGGCGGATATTTATACAGTTTATGCAAACCTTACCGGTATTCCGGGAATTTCATTGCCGCTTTTTAAACATTCTAATGGAATGCCTTTTGGCGTTCAGCTTCTGGCAAATAAACACAATGAATTAACTTTGTTGGAATGCTCAGATTTACTCCTAAAAAAATACAAGCGGTATTAAAGTTGGCCAGGTTAATGCCGGGATTATTTTTTATTATAGTAATCTTACTGCCTTTTTTTGCTGAGGCGCATGTTCCTTCTTCTTTGCAAATATCCGGGGATACCATCATTACTAAAGAAAAAATTGATACCTCAAATAAAGTTGAAAATAAAGTAATTGATGAGGTAATTGAATCTAAAAAGCCGGTAAAAAAAGATCAAGTGGCTTATCTCAGCAAGGTGACCCAATACGGGTTTAAAGACCTTTTTAAAAATTATTCTTACAATTCTGCTATTCCTTATTCTTCTCAGGTAAATCCGCACGCTGAAACTTATATGCAGGATTATTTACAAGCTCACCAGGGTTATTTGCTGAAGCTCAGGCAAACGGGTTTGCCTTATTTTAATTTGATCGATGGCATTCTTGTAAAATACGGGTTGCCACAGGAATTAAAATACCTTGCCGTCATCGAAAGCGATTTAAAAACTACCGCTTTATCTCCAAAGGGCGCGCGCGGCCCATGGCAGTTTATGCCTTATACGGCCAAAGACTATGGATTAGTTGTCAATCAAAATGAAGATGAACGCGTTGATTATTACAAAAGCACCAATGCAGCCGCAAAATATTTATTGTCTTTATATAAAACTTTTAAAGATTGGCTTCTGGTTATAGCTGCGTATAATGGCGGCGAAGGAAGGGTTGCCAGTGCCATCAAAAAAAGCGGGAGCCATAATTTTTGGGATTTGCAATATGATTTGCCGGAAGAATCGCGCAATCATGTAAAGAAATTTATTGCGACACATTATATAATGGAAACCGGAAATACAGATGGAAATGTAGGCAATTCCAATTTTAATTATTCCAATCTTTCTTCTACTGACAGCAGTTTAATAACGGCGCACCTTACCGCCGCCGAAAAATTAAATGTAGATTCAATGCAGGTTTCTGGAAGGTATAATGCTGAAGTAATTGCAAAAAATGTGTCAATGGAAATGGCTGATTTCGCTCATTATAATCCAGGATTTGATAATGTTCTCGCTACAGGCGCAAATTATATTTTACAGTTACCCTCTGAAAAAATGGCAGAATTTAAAGCAAAAAAATATACCATTTTGGATGAGAGTGTAAACCAGCTTTTAGGAAGTGTAGTTAAGGATTCAAAGACAACAGTGCAGTCCAAAAAATAAAAAATTCTTTTCGGATTATAGTAAAACAACAAATAAGCCCGATTTTTATTTTGCTTTAACTTTATTCCAAAGCTTTTTTCATGCCTTCTATTTTAATAAGGCATTCTTCAAATTCATTTTCAGCATTGCTTTTCCACGTTATTGCAGAACCAGCAGGTATGGATAAATATTGAGTTTTTTTATTGTAAAAAATACTTCTTATAACTACATTAAAATCAAAATCTCCTTCGGGATTAATATAACCAACTGTTCCGGAGAATAAACCTCTTCTAGTTTTTTCATATTTTTCTATCAGTTCCATCACTCTTTTTTTGGGTGCTCCCGTCATAGATCCCATTGGGAAAGTAGCGTAAAAGATACCACTTAAAGAAATGTTTTCCCGAAGCTTTCCGGCAATCGTAGAAATCATTTGATGAACCTGCGGGAAAGAATAAATTTCTAAAAATTCTTTTACAGCAACAGAACCTTCCACACAAATTTTACTCAAATCATTTCTTACCAAATCAACCACCATAATATTTTCAGCGCGTTCTTTTTCATTCAACTGCAAAAGAGTTCTTTCTTTTTTGTCTTCTTCCAAACTAATATTGCTCCGTTTGGAAGTCCCTTTTATTGGCTGTGAAATAATAATGTCTTTTACTTTTTTTATAAATCTTTCAGGGCTGGCGCACATTAGGTATTTTTCATCCAGCTTACAAAAAGCGGAAAATGGATTGGGAGAAATTGTACTTAATTTTTTAAATACTGTTTGCGGATCTATTTGAATATTTTCAGCAAAGAATTCCTGGCAAAAACATATTTCATAACAGTCTCCTTTTGCAATATGTTGCTTCAATTTTCCTACGGTTTCTAAATATTCCTTTTTGGAAAACCTGCTTTTTAGATCTGCTTTTAGAAAATTATTTTCTTCAGGATTAAAAGAAATAACCTGTTCCAAAATCTTTTTAGCATCTTCATTTTCCAGGGTTCCTATCTCCACTTTTTCTTTTGATAAAATAAAAACTATCTGCGGGATAAAAAAGTAAAAATCCGGAAACCCAATAAGGCCTTCATTTTTAGAAGAAAGATTTTCTATTTCATTTTTAAGATCGTACGAAACATGCCCAAATATCCAATCCTTATTTTCATTTTTGAATTGGTCAACTTTTCTGAAATTATTTGTTTCGTCAGCAACGATTGATTTAATTATTCCACATCCGGCGAGACATTCAACTGTTTTATCAAATTCATAATGATGATTATCCAAAAAACAAAAATTGCTAAACCTTTTTCCAAAGTCCAGCAACTTGCTTTTGAACTGATCAAAATCAGTTATATCGTATGAAGTAAATTTTCTTTTCAAATTTATTGATCAATCCCGCCAAAAGCCTTGATTTAAAAATCATCACCATCATCAAATAAATCATCCTCCTCATTAAACAAATCAAGGGATTTAAAATCATCATCCGCGTCAAAATCATCTTCACCTTTTCCTTTTTTGGGGGACTTTTTTCCTTTTGATTTTGGAATATCAAATTCTTCAAAGTCGGGATCAAAATCATCATCTTCATCAGACTTTTCCCAATCATCTTCAACTTCTACATCATCATCGTCGTCATCATCACTTTTTTTTGAAGAAGTTTTTCCTTTCTTTTTGGGGGTTTCATCTTCATCATCGAGCTCATCATCATCGTCATCAGATGGTTTTGAACTTTTTTTTGCTGATGTTTTAGGTTCTGCTTTTTCAGCTTTCTTTGTTGGAAGTTGTTTTTCCTTTTCAGATTTTGCTTTCATAATTCTCCGAGGATTTTTATGTAAATTTTCAATATCATTTTCAATTATCCAAAAATAATGAATACTTTTTTAAAAATTATTTGCCCAATCATGGTGCCACTATTAGTTGATCAGTTCCAGGGCCATTAGAAATATACTTCACAGGTATTCCTAAAAATGAATTAATATAATTAATATAAGCATCCATCTCTGAGGGAAGGTTTTTAAAATCTTTTATAGCTATAATATCAGTTTTCCAACCTGTAAATTCTTTATACAAAGGTTCCAAAGCAATTCCTTCCATTTGGAAAGGGACTTGTGAAGTATCTTTCCCATTTACTTTATATTGATTACACACTTTTAAAATATCCAGTGTGTCAAGGACATCTGCTTTGGTCATTACTAATTGCGTTACGCCATTAATCATACAGGCAAAATTGAGCGCCACCAAATCTATCCACCCACATCTTCTTGGCCTACCGGTAGTACTTCCGAATTCATTTCCGTTTTTCCTGATTAGTTCTCCCATTTCATCATGCAATTCTGTTGGGAAAGGGCCACTTCCAACGCGGGTACAATAAGCTTTTGTAATTCCAATAACTTCTTTAATTTTTTGAGGTGAAATCCCTAATCCGCTGCAAACCCCGGCTGTGATGGTATTGGAAGATGTTACGTAAGGAAAAGTTCCAAAATCAACATCCAGCATACTTCCCTGCGCACCTTCAGCAAGAATTTTTTTTCCCGACTGAATAATATCATTTATAAAATATTCGCCATTCACTATTTTTAAAGTTTTTAAAAATTCAAGCGCTTCAAAAAACTCATTTTCTGCTTCCGAAATATCTTCATCAAAAGAAAAATTATCAAGAATTTGCTGATGCTTTTTTTTAAGCTGGCTATATTTTTTACGAAAATCAGGAGACAAAAGGTCGCCAACACGTAAACCGTTTCTCCCGGTTTTATCCATATAAGCCGGGCTGATTCCTTTTAAAGTTGAACCAATTTTTTCCCTTCCCTTAGCCGCTTCGCTGGCGCGGTCAATAGCCCTGTGTGTTGGTAAAATTAAATGTGTTCTTTCGCTGACGTACAAAGATTTTCTATAATCAACTCCAAAAGCCTCAACTGATTCACATTCTTTTTTAAGAATAACCGCGTCGAGAACTACACCGCTGCCGATTAAATTAATTTTACTTTCACGAAAAATACCTGAGGGAATTTGGTGAAGCACAATTTTTTTTCCTTCTACATATAAGGTGTGCCCCGCATTTGGGCCTCCCTGAAAACGGGCTACCATATCGTATTTTGGAGCAAAATAATCTACAATTTTTCCTTTCCCTTCATCGCCCCACTGGAGCCCAAGAATAACATCAACCATTTTTGAAATAGATTTATTAAACCATTATTGAGTACGCGGTAAAAGTATAATTAAAAATAGAAATGAAGATAAAATTCTGTAAAAAATATCATGGATTTTTATTTTTAATTTTTGCTAATATGGCTTTATAAAAATTTAGTAAATGGAAATTACTAAACCAGTATTATTTTTATAAGCAGGCGGGATTTACAGTAAACGAACAAATTCTGCTGATTTATATTTTGAATTTTATATCAATAAAAAAGCGCCCAATTTAAGGCGCTTTACATTTTTATATAATTTTTTTATGCTACTTTCAACATACTCAGTTTACTAATACTGAATTTGCGTTGTGCATATTCTTTAGAAACTGTAAATATTTTTACTTTTTGAGAAGGCAGTTCAAACATTGCATCGGTTAAAATACTTTCACAAATACTTCTTAAGCCACGAGCGCCTAATTTGTATTCCATAGCTTTTTCTACCATAAAATCATAGACATCATCCTCAATAACGAGGTTGATTCCTTCCAGCTCAAATAATTTTTTATATTGTTTGATGAGCGAATTTTTGGGCTCTGTAAGAATGCTTCTTAAAGTAGATTCATCTAAGGGATTGAGGTAAGTAACCACCGGAAGCCTTCCAAGCAATTCAGGAATTAACCCAAAATGTTTCAGGTCTTGTGCATTTACAAATTGCAATAAATTTTTTCTTTGAAATTCCTGTAAATCTTTATTTACAGAAAATCCGATGGCATTAGTGTTAATCCTGCGGCCTATCAGCCTGTCAACACCGTCAAAAGCACCACCACAAATAAAGAGAATATTCGAAGTATTTATTTTTATTAATTTTTGTTCAGGGTGTTTGCGGCCGCCTTGTGGTGGAACCAACACTTCAGTTCCTTCCAGTAATTTTAATAATCCCTGCTGAACGCCTTCGCCACTTACATCCCTGGTAATACTTGGGTTATCGCTTTTGCGCGCGATTTTATCAATTTCATCAATGTATACAATTCCCTTTTGTGCAGCAGTTACATCAAAATTACAAACCTGCAAAAGCCGGCTCAGGATACTTTCCACATCTTCGCCTACATATCCCGCTTCAGTAAAAACCGTAGCATCTACAATAGCAAAAGGGACATTTAAAACGCGGGCAATCGTTTTAGCTAATAATGTTTTTCCGGTTCCGGTTTCGCCCACCATAATGATATTGCTTTTTTCAATTTCAACATCATTTTCAATTTTTTGATTAAGGCGTTTGTAATGATTATAAACTGCAACTGCCAGTACTTTTTTAGCATCATCCTGGCCAATAACATATTCATCCAGGAACTTTTTTAATTCCATCGGTTTTTTTACCGAAAGTTTATAATTAGAACCGGCAGAATTGCCTTCTGAAGGAAGAATTTCCTGATTGATAATTTCTTGTGCATGTTCAATACAATTTTCACAGATATGCCCTTCCTGACCAGCTATAAGAATTTTAACTTCGTCACGGTTTTTTCCGCAAAATGAGCAATGTAATGTTTGTTGCTTAGCCATTAGGTTACAGATATTTATTTGTGGGAAAACGCTCTCCCAATTTATATATTATATATGACAGCTAAATCTGTCAAAATGATGCATTACAACTTATTTATAATACCATCAACAATTCCATATTTCTTACTTTCATTTGCATCCATCCAATAATCACGGTCAAAATCTTCCATCACTTTATCATAAGTTTGGCCACAATTATCTGCTAATATTTTAGCGCCTAGTTCTTTGGCTTTTTGAATTTGAATTGCCATTATTTCAAGGTCGGCGCTTGTTCCCTGGCCTCCGCCACTTGGCTGATGAATCATTACTTCTCCATGAGGAAAAATAAAACGCTTTCCTTTTTTGCCACCACTTAATAAAATACTTCCCATGCTGGCTGCCATTCCCATACAAACGGTGCTTACCGGCGATGAAATCATTTGCATCGTATCATAAATTACCATTCCGCTGGTAATAACGCCACCGGGGCTATTTATATAGAAAGTAATTTCTTTTCCAGGATCCGTTGCATCCAGGTACAAAAGGCGGTTGGTAATTTCTCTTGCGCTTTTATCATGAACTTCTCCCCACAGAAATACTTTTCTTTGTTCGAGGAATTTTTTATCAAACATCATTCCACCCATCATTTTTTCAATGGGGTTTTCCGGTGCAGCTACTTCGGGTTCTTCTTCCTGTTCGAAACGTGTCAAATTATTTTTATAAAAATTCATATCATTTATTTTTATGTCAATTTATTTTTTTTCTTTCCTTGAATTGGTTACTAAAACCTCATCTATCAATCCGTAATCTTTTGCTTCTGGGGCGGTCATCCAAAAATCCCTGTTGCTGTCTTTAGCCACTTTTTCCAATGATTGGCCGGTATGATCACTCAAAATTTCGTAAAGTTCTTGTTTTAATTTTCGTACTTCATTTACTGTGATGGCTACATCGGAAGCCTGTCCTGCTGCTCCTGCGCTTGGCTGGTGCATCATTATTCTTGAATGTTTTAGGGCACTTCTTTTTCCAGGAGCACCTGCTGCCATAAGAACTGCTGACATACTTGCGGCAATTCCTGTACAAATAGTGGCAATATCCGGGCTTACAAATTGCATAGTATCATACAAGCCAAGCCCTGCATATACGCCACCTCCAGGAGAATTAATATAAAGTTGTACGTCCCTTGTCCTATCGGTGCTTTCCAAAAACAATAATTGAGCGGTGATAATGTTGGCTACTTCATCATTAACGGGATAACCCAAAAAGATAATCCTGTCCATCATTAGCCGGCTGTAAACGTCCATTACGGCAACGTTCATTGGCCTTTCCTCAATAATGTTGGGAGTTAAATTAGTAACATTATGTTTGATGTAGGCATCTAATGTATTACTACTTATGCCTCTGTGTTTAACAGCATATTTTTCAAATTCTTTTCCTGTATTCATAAACTTAATTTAATGTAAAACAATTTACCGGCGGTGAAGTTCCAAATATTATGCTAACAAAAAAAATAAGACAAAAGGACAGGAGAATATAGTTCGTAGTTTATAGTTTGTAGTTCTGAAAACTTCGATGAACTACATTAACTTTTTTTTCTGGCTTTAAATTTAATACCTTTTAATTCAGACCCTCCCAGATATGCGATTAGTGAAGTAATGATCTTTCCAACCTCATCAGCCAAATCAGATAATTCTTTTCGTTTTTCTTCAGTTATATAATTTCTGTCAAAAGCTCTGTATAACTGTGATTTACATTCACAGGCAGATCCACTGGAATAAGTAAGAAAGTTTATAAATTCTAAGTTCCCTTTTCTTCCAAAGCCCTCAGCAATATTATCCATTATAGATCCGGAGGATCTGTTGATTTGATCTTTTAGCCCAAAGTCTTTAGAAAAATTACCAATGCTGCTTAAAGAAAAAACTTCTTTACAAAGCAATCTGGATTTTTGCCAAACTTTTAAGTCTTCAAAATTTTGAATTGTAGCCATAATTTTTTTAAAACTACGAACTAAAAACTATGAACTAAAACCTAATGAATCAATGGTGATGATTGTGTTGCATTTCCAGGAATTCTTCTGATGAAATTTCTTTTTCTACCGGCGTTACCTGCGACTCAAGCCAGGTAAATAATTTTTCGGTAATTAACCTTCTGTAAGATGCATCTACTTGTTTTTCGTCTTTCATCATCCTGTCAACATAACTGTCGAGCCATGAAGTATCTTCACCCAGGTTCATTTGTCCAAAATAGCGGGAGATTTCCTCTTTCATGCTCTCTTTTAGTTCTTCCGGAGAAACTTCAAGTTTGTTGTCTTTGATTATTTTATCGCTGATTAGTGTCCATTTTAATTGGTCAACAAATTTTGGAAATTCTACTTCTACTTCTTCTTTCGTTTTGGCTTTTTCGCCACCAATTTCAAGAAAACGTTTAAGAAAAGCATCCGGAAATACTATAGGAGTATTTATTAAAGTATGGTAAAGCTGGTCCTGTATCTGGTTGTGGCCTGCAGAATCCCATTGTTTTTGAATTTCATCTTCTATCACTTTACGAAAATCATCTTCTGTTTTTATTTCTTTACCAGGAAAAACCAAATTGAAAAAATCTTCATTCAACTCTTTTTTTTCAACCAAACCTATTTTCGTAATGGACATTTTAAAATACTTTTCTATGGATGAAGCATCTTCCTTATCCAAGGCCAAATCAGATAGAATCCATTCTCTTTCTTTTTCAGGAAAAGCTTCTTTTAATTGGAGAATGATGGAATCGCCCACCTTTTTTTCGTGTAGTTTATTTTGATAATCTTCAGAAAAATATTTTAATAAAATAGAATTATCTTTTGAAATGCCTCCTTCAATTACATTTCCATCGGCATCGCTTTCTTCAAACAAAACATTAAGGACATTTTCGGGCGATGAAACCGTTTCTGCATCTTTGAGGCCACCTTTTTGAGTTACTAATTTTTCAATTTCTTCATCTACCATTTTGGACGTGGCTTTCACTTTATAGAAAGTATGCTTTTCAGAAGAAAGTGCAGATAAAGTAATTTCAGGTTTTAAGCCTATTTCAAAAGGAAAATCATATTCCACGGGGTTATTCATATCCAGCTTACGCAAATCATTTTCCATTGGCAAAGGCTGTGCAAACATTTCAGGTTTCTCTTTTACCAAATAATCCTGTAATTCTTTTTCAACAGATTTAATTACCTCGTCGTAATATATAGAGGCTCCGTACATTTTTTTCACCATTCCCGCAGGAACCATTCCCTTTCTAAAACCCGGGATATTGGCTTTTTTGCTATAACTTTTTATTGCTTTTTCAAATTCAGGGAGGTAATCTTCTTTAGAAACTTTTACTGTCAGTTTATCGTGGAGGTTGCCGAGATTTTCTTTTGTTACGCTTGCCATTACTCTAAATTTAAAAAACCGTTTAAATACGGTTAATGTTTTTCTTTTATAGAAAATTGTTGAAGAAAGTGCGCATGGAGGGACTCGAACCCCCACACCTTGCGGCATCAGATCCTAAGTCTGACGTGTCTACCAATTTCACCACATGCGCTTTTGGGGCGGCAAAAGTAATGGATTTTTTGATAAAATAGTAATGGAGCCTTAAAGAAATATAATTTAAAACAATTATTGATTAAGTGGGTTACAATGAGCAATAAATTGAAATTAAAAGAAGGGGAGGCGTGTCTTTTTTAACAGAATTAAAACAAGTTAATATTCGCCACGTGTTATTTTTAAATGCTTGAAAAAAAATCTGGTGTAATTTCGTAACTGATGCAAACTACCTTTGATATCCCAAAATATACGATGAACGAAGAAGAAGAAAAAAAAGAAATTCTTCGTAAATACCGGGCTTTGCTACGTGCTTTAAAAACAAAGTTAAAACCTGGAAGTAAAGAACAGGTAAGGGTTGCATTTGAAATAGCCGCCGAAGCACATAAAACCATGAGGCGCAAAAGCGGAGAGCCCTATATTTTGCATCCTTTGGCGGTGGCTATGATTTGTGTGGAAGAAATCGGGCTTGGCGTACGTAGCACTATCTGTGCTTTATTGCATGATACGGTAGAAGATACAGATATCACTCTTGAAATGGTCGAAAGGGAATTTGGCCCTGAAATAGCAAAAATTGTTGATGGGCTTACCAAAATTTCTAATGTACTTGACGCCAATTCTTCACAACAGGCAGAGAATTTTAAAAAGATTTTACTGACACTCACAGACGATCCCAGGGTAATTCTTATTAAGTTGGCGGACAGGCTTCATAATATGCGCACGCTGGAAAGCATGAAGCGCGAAAAGCAATTGAAGATCGCTTCTGAAACCGTCTATGTATATGCACCACTGGCGCATAGGATGGGCCTTTACAATATTAAAACCGAGATGGAAGACCTGGCCATGAAATATATGGAGCCAGACAGTTACCGGTACATCGCGGAAAAATTAGCCAATACCAAAAGGGAACGCACCCGCTACATTAACGATTTTATCAGGCCCATAAAAGAAAAGCTTACCCAGGGAAAATTTGATTTTGAAATTTATGGCCGTCCAAAAAGCATTCATTCCATTTGGAACAAAATGAAAAAGAAAGGTGTTTCATTTGACGAAGTGTATGACCTTTTTGCTATCCGGATTATTTTGAACTCATCGCCCGAGCACGAAAAAGAAGATTGCTGGAAAGTGTACAGTTTGGTAACTGATGAATACAATCCTTCTACACAGCGGCTTCGCGATTGGCTAAGCAATCCAAAAAGTAATGGGTACGAAGCTTTGCATACAACGGTAATGGGCCCACATGGAAAATGGGTAGAAGTGCAGATACGCACCAAAAGAATGAATGATATCGCCGAAAAAGGTTTAGCAGCCCACTGGAAATATAAAGAAGGCACAACTGAAGAAAACCGTTTTGATAACTGGTTTCAACAAATACGCGATATGCTTGCAGCCCAGGATACTAATTCCATAGATTTTTTGCAGGACTTTAAAGTATCTTTTTTAGCAGAGGAAATCTATGTGTATTCTCCCAAAGGCGATATAAAAATGTTGCCAAGTGGTGCATCAGCGTTAGATTTCGCATTTTCTGTGCATACTGCAGTAGGGGAGAAATGTATTGGTGCCAAAGTAAATCATAAACTAGTACCGATTGGCCATAAATTACGCAGCGGAGACCAGATAGAAATAATTACTTCTACCAAGCAAAAGCCAAAAGCCGAATGGCTTAAAATGGTGGTAACAAGCAAAGCCCGGTCTAAAATAAAAGATTCTTTAAAAGAGGAAAAAAGAACTACCGCCGAAGAAGGCAAAATTATTTTGCAAAAAAAATTAGATGCGTTAGGAGTAACAATGAGCCAGGGCAACATTGATGAAATTACTGAATTTTATAGATTGAATTCTCAACTAGATTTACTCTATGAAATTGCGATTAAAAAAATTGACCTTAAAGAATTAAATACCTTCCAGGTTTTTGCCGATAAGATTTTACCACCTAAAATAACGAAACTACCTGAGGAAGAAAAGCATGAATCGGTTTCCAAAAAAGATAAAAAAGACAATGAGTTAATCATCTTTGGCGAGAGCAGTGATAAAATAATGTACTCACTTGCCAACTGCTGCAAACCGATTCCGGGCGATGATGTTTTTGGATTTGTTACACAAGGGGAAGGCTTAAAAATTCACAGGACAAATTGCCCCAACGCTGCCCGCCTGTTATCAAATTATGGCCACAGGGTGGTAAAAACAAAATGGGTTAAGAATAAAGAAATATCATTTCTTACTGGTATTAAAATCATTGGGCTTGATGATGTGGGAGTCATTAATAAGATCACTAATCTCATAAGCGGCACTTTAAAAATAAATATTAACGCGCTCACCATTGAAGCGAAAGAAGGTTTGTTTGAAGGAAATGTAAGGGTTTATGTACATGATAAAGATGAACTCGAAGACCTGGTAACTAATCTAAAAGCCTTGCCAGGCATAGAAAGTGTAGAAAGGTATGATGCGGAATAAATTTACAGCATAATAAAAAAGATCTACAGTAAACCAACAAATAATTGCAATTCTTATTTTGAATATTGATCGCCTACTCACTTACACCATCAAAACTCTGGTTTTTATTTTCTAATCTTTTCTTTCAAAATTTTTCTGATTTCATGCAGGCTTTCTTTAGGAAAAGCTGATTTTGGAATTAAAAAAAATGAACTGCTGTTAAAGTATAAATGGAAAAAATGGGCACTTTCAATAAAACTTGAAAATTCTTTCCATGGCCAGCTACGGCTTCCCCTGTCGTTTTCAAGAAAAAGGTGCTGATCTTCAAAACTTACCTTGAAACGGTCTTTAAAGGTGGCTGCCTTTCTGTAAATAATAAAAGGAAGCACAAACCAAAACGCAATCATTAAAGCAAACCAAAGTGTAGAACTCATTAAAAAAGCCAAAGGCCCAATTTTCCCCATATAATAAAAAACGGCAGAGGAAATAGCAAAAATATTTACGATAATAATCATAGCCTTTATTTCATTTCTGCTAAAAAAATGAAACCTCAATGCCTGCAATACTCTTGGCCTGCTATAAGTAAAATAATAAGAAGTCATTTAAAAACAAATGTACGATGTGCGATGAAAGTTGCGATTAAATTTCTTGAAAAGCAAGGAATTTAGTATGCCATTTATAGTAAACCAACAAAAAAAAGGAATTTTAATATTCCTTAAATTCACTGCTATGGTTCGCGAAGAATTTCGATTAGTGCAGATACGAGCCGGGGACACGTTTCTATGAAAACCCGAGCGGAGACTAACTTGGATCGATAGGCTTACCTAAACGTATACGGGATTGCTTCTTATCAATACGCCTTTGCATTTCAGCTATCAGTTCGTTCATAGTCTCGGTCCATATATTAACAATTTCGTCTTTTTGGTTTTGCCCCAACAAACTGTCATCTACAAATGTTTTGAATTCGCATATGTCAGATTCTATATGATAGTTGCCTAAGCCAACACCTCCCGCCAGCGGAGTAAAAAGTTGTAGAGTGCCGTCTTTCCGGGGAAAATAACAAGGTAAAAGAACAGTGTTCTTTCTGAAAAATCTTTTCACAAGATCTTCCGGCTTTTCAATAGCAACCTTCCCTCGTTCTTTATAACGTTTAAAAAAATGGGTGTTGAAATGCATCAGTGGCATCGAATCATCATCTAAAGGAATGTGCGAAGCCATCATGCCTATGTTGTTGTACGAAACAAGATAGGGAAAGGCAGTTACACCGTTATTATTGCAGGCAATCGTCATGCGCCAGTTATTTCTGCTTTTTACAGGAAAGAAAATTGTTTCTACAAAATCTTTTTTCCCGCTTCTTATCCATTTACTATGGTGAGTAACTTTTACAGATTGTATCTTATTTTTTACTTCGCAAACAAAATCATCGAATACTGATTTCCTTATTTCGGGCAACGACATATTAGGAACGATCATAGCACAAGTTTCTTTTTTAACGTATCCAATACAAAATAATTGCATTGCCTTTGAAGCGAATTTTAGTAATTAAAAAGGTGTTGTAAATTCCTCAAAACAATCCCGGCGAAACAGGAGATGGACCAATGTTTGTTTTTAATAATCTTTTATTGTTATGTAACGTAATTTTACAAAATAATTTAAATAAAATACAGCTAAAATATGAAGAGTGACTTTTCGGATTACCTCAGGAATTATGAAAAGGTTTTAAAAGAAGTTTTTGAAAAAAAATTTGGTGGTGATGAATTTGCCATTGAAAGAGGTTTAAACCCGGATGAACTAAATAAAATCATGGAACTACAGCCATTAGCGGTGGCGATTCCGGAAAATTTTGGCGGCCGCGGCATTAAAGTAAAAGAATGCCTGGGCGTTTTGTCAGCGGCCTCTTATGAATCCATCTCCTTATCCTTAATATTTGGGATCAATATCGCTTTGTTTTTAGAGCCGGTAGCTAAATATGCGAATGAATCCGTGAAGGAAGCTATTTTTAAAAACTTTTTAGAGAAACAAAATATGGGCGGCTTGATGATTACGGAGCCCGATTTTGGAAGTGATGCATTAAATATGCAAACCTGGAATGAGCGTGTTGGAGATTCTTATAAAGTAAAAGGTGTAAAACATTGGCAGGGCCTCACCGGAATGGCCGATTACTGGCTGATTACTTCACGCGAAAGAAATAGCAACGGTGAGCTCAATCGCGATATTGATTTCTTTATTTGCGATGTGTCTAAGGAAAAACAACAAATAGTTGTGGAGCAGGTGTATAATAATTTAGGCCTTGAACTGATTCCTTATGGTAGAAACCGGGTGGACATTCTGGTACCCGAACAATATAAATTAGTGCCTCAAACGTCGGGGCTAAAAATGATGCTGGATGTACTTCACCGGAGCAGGTTGCAATTTCCCGGCATGGCGATGGGATTTATCAAAAGAATGCTGGACGAGGCTTTGAAACAATGTAACCAGAGAATTGTTAGCGGAAAAAAATTGATCGAACTGGACGAGGTTCAATACCAGATTTGCCAGATTCAAAGCGCCTTTACAGTTGTTTCTGCAATGTGTTTCAGGAGCAGTCAAGTGAGCAGCATAGAGAATGATCTTTCTGCGGAAGGTATTGAAGCCAATTCAATGAAAGCTTATGTAACAGATCTGATGCAGGAATCTTCACAGACATTCACACAATTATCCGGAGCCAACGGTTACAGGATCAGTAATATTGGTGGCCGTGGCATCATGGATAGCAGAGCTTTTCAGATATTTGAAGGATCAAATGAAATGCTTTATACACAAATAGGAGAAATGATTGCTAAGTTGATGAAACGGAAAAAAGAAATGAATATTTACAAATTCCTGGAAGAATTTAACTTGACTCAAAAGGCTTGTTCTTTCTTTAAAAAAGATATTGATTTTAATTTAGCAGCGGGCCTGAGCCAACGTAAAATGATTGATTTAGGAAAAGTTTTTTCCCGGATCATCGCTTCTAATTTTGTGATAGAAATGGGGGAGAATGGATTTAGAAATGATTTAGTTACTAATTGCATCAACATGATAAAAACAGATGTTTCGATTCTGATAAGTTCCTTCCATGTTGAAAATATAGTAACACCTATAGAAGACTATAAGGAAAAAAGCTGGTGGTATGATTTTGTGTAAGTAGCCAGGTTTTGAAAATCTTCTGTGGATTATTTATCCCGCTTGTGGAGAAATAATATCGTTCAGGCCTGAATTAATTTTATCCTGCCAATCCTGAAAGTGGAATAGCCACTTTCCTGGTCTCAAACCATTTACAGTAAAGCAACAAAAAACAGGAATTTCTAATTTAATTAATAGGTTGATAAAGATTAACCGCAAAGCAAAAACAGTTCTTTGAAATGTCTAAATATATTAGTAATTTTAACCTAAAATGTTTAGTTATGTTTTCTACTCTTAGTACTTTTGAATTTCAGTA
>Ga0207933_1000151_pt1 | contig 71499 bp, 75 predicted proteins | sample NGESurdeep092012_4_FD_184488 | JGI IMG/M metagenome (GOLD analysis project Ga0207933, IMG submission 184488) | Arctic peat soil microbial communities from Barrow, Alaska - NGEE Surface sample F53-3 deep-092012 (SPAdes) | ecosystem: Environmental > Terrestrial > Soil > Wetlands > Peat ...
TCCGATCTCTCGCCAACGTCATCGACTTCGACCCCCTGCGCGGCACCACCCTCAAGCTCGCAGTCGACCCCCTCGGCGGCGCCGGCGTCCACTACTGGCCCCGCATCGCCGAGCAATATAAATTGCCGCTCGAAATCCTCAACCCCTACGTCGACCCCACCTTCCGCTTCATGACCCTCGACTGGGACAGCCGCATCCGCATGGACTGCTCCTCGCCCTTCGCGATGGCCAGCATGATCGCCAACAAGTCCAAATTCGACGTAGCCTGGGGCTGCGACACCGACCACGACCGCCACGGCATCGTCACCTCCACGACTGGCCTGCTCAACCCCAACCACTACCTCGCCGTCTGCATTCAGTACCTCTTCACCCACCGCCCGGAGTGGTCCGAAAAAGTCGGCATCGGCAAAACCCTCGTCTCCTCAAGCATCATCGACCGCGTAGCCAAAGGCCTCAACCGCCCCATGTTGGAAGTGCCAGTGGGTTTCAAATGGTTTGTGGCCGGCCTGATCGACGGCTCGCTCGGTTTCGTCGGAGAAGAGTCCGCCGGCGCCACCTTCCTCCGCCGCAACGGCTCCGTCTGGACCACCGACAAGGACGGCCTCATCTGCGGCCTCCTCGCCGCCGAAATGACCGCCGTCACCGGCAAGGACCCCGGCCTCCTCTACGCCGACCTTACCGCAAAATACGGCTCCCCCGTCTACCAGCGCATCGACGCCGAAGCCACCAAAGAACAGAAAGCCAAGCTAGCCAAACTTTCCCCGTCGCAAGTCACGGCGAAAACTCTCGCCGGCGAACCCATCACTGCGATCCTCACCGAAGCCCCCGGCAACCACGCCAGCATCGGAGGCTTAAAAGTCACCACCGAAAACGGTTGGTTCGCCGCCCGCCCCTCCGGCACCGAAGACGTCTACAAAATCTACGCCGAATCCTTCAACGGCCCCGGCCACCTGAAGCAAATCCAAACCGAAGCCAAAGCCCTGGTAGCGTCCGCCATCGCATAACGGCCACCGCCGTAGCATACCGGCCCACCGCCATCGCAATAACGGTCACCACACTGATGAGACGCCGTCATTCTGAGCGAAGCGAAGAATCCCCGCATTTTGCCCGTGACAGCTACGGCTTAGACGGGACGCTCTTCTTTTTCAGAATGGCCATACACTTTCCCGCCGCTTCAACACCCTGACCCGCCAACTGCTGTTCGGCCTCGACATATCGTAGATATAAGGATTTGGCATTCTCTCTCGCGGTATAGATCGATGCTGACACGTCAGTGCAACTTTGAGACAGATGCGTCAGCGAGTCAGCTTTGGTTATATTCCCATCCATCATTTGCAATGTAACTTGCGACAACGCACCGCCTCCACATAGCGTGGCATTGCGACTTTGGTCATCCAAAAATTCCAGAAAAATAAAACCCGCTGGGCTATTGAACGCTTGGGGCTTAACTCTGAAGGCTTTCAGGCCAACTTCAAAGTTGCGCATGGCTTCGCGGTCTTTTGTGGCGGCCATTGCACCGCTTTTGCCCATCTCCGTCGCTTCTCGGTCTATGAGCGGTTTGTATTGTTGAATTGCCCGCTCGCTCTGAGTAAGCATGAGGTTGATTTCATCGTTGGTTGGAAATGTCTTGTCGGCTTGAGCATTGGCAACGACCGTAAAAATGGTGAAAAGAACAAATGATGAGACATACCGAAATAAAGGCATTGGACGCTCCAGTTGGAATTAATCGACCGTGACTGGAATTGTAATGGCGGGTGGACTACATCTGCTCAAACTTCCTCAAAAGTGGGTGCCCCACATCTCGATTCTGAGATGTGGGAAGGGTGCAAACCCAGCCCTCCACGTCTTCGGGCCGTCCAATTGGATTCGATCTCAACTGTACCGATGTCACCCGTCAGGGAATAGGTATCATGGCCCCCGATTCCCAAAGGCAAAGGCCAAGCCGATCTGAGCCATGCTATCGTTTCCCTATGCTCGCCCCTCTACTTGCCCTCGCCATGATGCAAAACGCCACCCCAACCTTGTACACAGGTGCAACGCTTTTCGCATCCTGCAAAGCCGCCATCCGGCTTCAGGATGACTTCGATAGGGCTACGGGTAACGATGCGAGGTTGGCTGCTGCCTGTTCGTCCTATCTAATGGGAATGGCAGAGACGGGTGACATCACCAAGATGTTCTGCATGGGAACGGTCACGCCAGCAACACTTACTCGCGTCTACGTGGCATACATGGAGAAGAACCCGACACTCATGGATCAACCCAGAAGAAATGGAGCGGCGTTAGCGCTGGCAGACTCTTATCCCTGCCCGGCTAAGTGATGGGCGCAGACAGTGGATTCTCCCTCACATCTCTACTCGCTACCTACGGCGCGCTTATGTCGAGCCTGACCCTCGGCTGGACGCTATATCGGGATTTACGTGACAGGCGCAAGGTCAAGTTCTCCGTAGGAATCAGAAGGATTGGGGTCAGGTCGGATGGTGCCTTCTTCTCGATCGCCCCGAACAGCGGAATTGAAGGAGCAAGCGAAGAGGTGTTCTTCATTTTCTCGATGGTGAATATCAGCCGTCGGCCAGTTCGGTTGAAAAGCATCTACGCAAAATACAAGGAACCTGTTAAGGGCAAGCGAGGGCTATATTTTAGTGCGAGAGTTTTGCCGAAGTCGCTCGACGAGCAGGAAGCCTTGGACGAATACACCGAGTTCGACGACCGCTACGTGAGCGAAAACGTTGAAAGCATCACGGTGTCAGATGTTTCGGGTAAGCAATGGCGTTTATCGCGGAAACAAATGCGAGAACTGAGGGCTGATGCAAAGCAGTTTCTGAAAGAAGAGTCTCCGCTGTGAGGCGGGCTAACGTGGCCCTGAGCAGCGGTGAAAGTACCCTCCGCTCTAGCGTCCGTCAAGGCCGGGTGCCCCACATCTCGCTTCTGAGATGTGGGTTCATTGCCAGTGAAAACTGAAGCGTCTCGCCGTGCTCACTCACAGCGCGTCAAAATAAGCCCGATACTGCTTGTCCGTATACCCCGCGCTCTTCACAATGCTATGCAGCGTCGCCCGCGCCACCTCATCATGCGCGGGGACCGAAAGTGTCGCCTCGCTCCCCAGCCGCGTCATCACAAGCGTCGCGCCGCACCACCCAACCCAGCGATTCGAAGACCTTGACGTGCTTGCGCCCACTCGCCAGCGGCAGATCCGATTGCCCCACGGCCTACGCATACTCCAACTGCGGCACGGCGCGTACCCGAATGCTCTGCTGCCCTGTAATCCCGGTGTAGTCGATCGACCCTGCATGGCTTTCGATGACCTCCCGAATCCGGTCCTCGAAGATCACGCTTAGACACAACCGCATCGCGTCTTGAATATTCTTGTGCGCCTCTTCCTGAGTCGCCCCCTGCGAGACGCAGCCCGGAATTTCAAGACACTCCGCCACCACGATATTCTCCTCAGGCACCGCCCGAAACACGACGGTCAAACCCAACTCAGCCGTCGCTTCGCCCGGAGACTGCGCCACCGCATTGTCCGCCATCGCCACCGTTGCCTCCCTGAACTCGCTCGTTACCAGCGTACTCCAAGCGCCCATGATCGGGTGCCGCAAACAGCTAACCCCTGCGACGCACCTTCGCCACAGACTTCTCCGTCCCCACCAGCAAATCCGCCGAAATCCCCAACCCCGCCCTCACCCGCCGAATCATCGGCAACGTCAATCCGCGCTTGCCGGTCATCACTTCCGAAACCCTCGCCCGGCTCCCAATCATCGGTTCCAGATCCTTCCGCGTCAGCCCCTGCTGCTCCATCATGAACTCGATCGCCATCACCGGGTCAGGCGCATCCATCGGAAAGTGCTTCGTCTCGTAGGCGTCGACGAGCGTGAGCAGGACATCCAACTCCTCACCCTCGGCACTCCCCGGCTTGGCCCCCATTAAAACCTCAATGCGGGCCACTGCCTCGTCGTGATCGCGTTCAGTTCGAATCGGCCGGACTACGATATCTTTTCTTGTCATACTTCACCTCGCGTGCGTCGATCTTGTCGTATTCCGCGTGCGTACCCAACCACAACACAAGCACGCCCTGGTAGTAGTAATCGATCAATACGACTAACCGGTAATCGTTACCCTTGATATTGAAAACTACTCGCTCCGCCGAGAGAATGCTCGCCGTTCCGAACTGGCTCTTCAACTCAGCTGAACTCTTCCATTCCGCCTTAATCGCCCGTTCATGCCAGGCGTCAAGATGGGCTTTCACCACAGCCTGTTGTGCGCGAGCAACCCTGTTCGTCACGAAGTCGTTCAACGTGCCCCGCGCGATCACTCTCACTAGTCCATCCTAACCCGCTCCCAATACGGGAGCAATCAAAATCTCCTTGACACACCCGCTATAATCGAAACAGCGGAAACAATATCCATCCGCTGAAGAAACAAGCAGTCCGGCCAACCAGCCGGACATTGTCATTTAACCGTCGACACGGAAAGGCAGGTACAAACCTAAGTCATTTCGATAAGGCACTTTACGAAAAATAGGGGGGAGGGGTAGCACCACTGGCAACGGCAAGCCCGGAAAAAGCTCGCAGCTGGTAGCTCGCAACTGGTAGCTCGCAGCTCATAGCTCGAAAGCACAACCCGCCGCTGGAAGGGCCACAAAGGAAGGTACAAACCTAAGTCATTTCGATAAGACACTTTACGAGAAATAGGGGGGGAGGGGTAGCACCGCACGAGCCTGAAAACCCAGCCCTCACCGGGGCCGCGGAATCGACAAATCCAGGTCCGTCGCAGCCATCTGTTTGGTCAGCAGAATAATCTGCCCCACATGCTGCTGCACATGCCCCACCACCTGGTAGATCGCATCCAGCACCGCGACCTCGCCGCGCTGGGGATTGGTCCGGTCCGTCAGCCGCTCCGCCGGAAGCTTCGCCAGAATCTCGCGGGCCTCCGCCACGGTCTCACCGAACAGCGCAATCAGCTCTGCCCGCCCCATGCCGCCGTTCGCGGAAAATTCCGCATCGCGCACCCGAACATCGGGCTGCCGGTCGACGCCGTACATGATCCACTGCCGCATGTTGCCGCACAGATGCAGCACCAGGTTGCCGATAGCGTTCTCATGCGCGCCGCCGCGTTGCCAGATCTGCTCATCGCTCAGGCGGTCAAGGCAGGCGTTGAGGGTGGTCGTCATCTGCTCCAGCTTGCGACCGGAGAAGTCCAGAAAGAGTGCGGCAATCTGCGAGTCCATGCAGTAATTCTAGCTCTACTTATGCGTCCTTCAACGCGACGAGGGCGGCGCGCGCCCGCACCAGAAACTTCTCGCGCCCTTCGCCTTCGCGCAGCCCAATCGGCGCGCCGAACGTCACTTCGGAGCGCATCGGAACGGGCACAAAACCGCCCTTGGGCAGCACGCGGTTCAGGTTCTTCAGATACACCGGAACCAGCTTCAATCCCGGCCTCGCAATGCACAGATTGTAGAGCCCACTCTTGAATCGCGCCACTTCGCGGCCGTTGCCGCGCGTGCCTTCCGGGAAGAGGATCAACGATTCGCCTCCTGCGAGCACGTCGATCAACGGCCTGATCGCCTGCGACCGTTGCGCCTCCGCATCGCTCCCAATCGCCGCGGGCTTCGACGCTCGGTCCACCAGGACCGCGCGAAACACGTCGCAAGCCAGCAGCCGTTTCAGTCCCTTCGACCAGTAATCCGCCGCCGCTACGGGCCGCGTCTTCTCGCGCAGGATGCTCGGAAGCAAGGACCACAACACCACGAAATCCATGTGACTGGAGTGGTTCGCGAAGTAGATGCACTGCTCCGTCGGCGGCAGTTCGCCGAGGCGCCGCACCTTCGCCCTGGTCACCAGCCGCGCGAACCCGGCAACGACACTCGCGACGACTCTGCCGGCTGTCGTCATCTACGCCACCGCGATGCGACAATCGTCGTCATATCTGACCGTACCGCGAAATCGCCGGCTTTGGGTGCCGCGTTGGTACGCTTTCTCGACTGCCCCACATGCATCTACTTTCCAACCGGCACGCCGATCACATCGGGACCGAGTTCCACCTGCGTCCGCACCAGGGCGTCGGCGACGATACGGCCGAAGACCGCCTTGCCCTTATCGTCGAGATGCGTTCGGTCGACCCCGCTCTTACCCTGCTCAGCGCGCGCATCGGCATGTCCGACAGCGTTGAATGTATCTGCATCCTCCTGCGTGCCTTTCGCCAGCACCGCGGTCGAAAGCGATAGTAAGTCGATGAAGGTCACGTCTTCTTCCGCCGCGACTCGCCGCGCTGCATTCGCGTACAGCTTTAGACTCTCATTCGACGGCTTGCCGTCCTTGAACGTCCTCCGCGCCAGCGGCGACAACACCACCGGCACAGCGCCGATCGCCTTGACGTCGCGGATGTAGCCGCGTATCTGGTCCGCATACGTCGTCTCGGGGTCCGTATGCCGCGCCGCATCGGGCTTCTCGTCGTTGTGCCCGAACTGCATCAGGTAGTAGTCGCCCTTCTCCGCGAGCGCCTTCTTCCACGCGCCTTCATCGCGGAAGCTCTTCGAGCTGCGGCCATTCAGCGCAAGGTCCACGCACGTCACATTCTTCGTCATCACGGCACAGAATCCCGGCCCCCATCCACCCTCAGTCGCTACAGTCGAGTCCCCCACAAGCACGATCTTTACCGGTCCGCCCTCGATGATCCGCATCGCCTTTGTACCTTGCTGCGGCAACTCCGCAGCCTTCGGACGAACATACTTGTGAAGCTCTGGAACTACCTGGCCAAGATCCACGGCTACCATCCGCCCGAACAGATAACTCCCCGCCCAGTTCAGGTGGGTCTTGTCGAAGATCGTCTTGCCGTCGCTGCCCTTCTTGGTAATCGCGAGCTTGTTGCCCGCAGCTTCGCCCGCGTTGTCGAGATAGGCGATGCTCTCGTTCTGCAGCTCGATCAATGGCACCTTCATCTCGCGCGCGACACCGCGCATCGCCTCGCTGTATTCGCCGAGGTCCGAGTGGATTTTGCCATCACTCTCGAAGTATCTTCGCGTCAGTGGCGTCACCAGCACCGGCTTGATGCCCGCGGCGCGGGCCTCGGTCACAAAGCGCTTCAGGTTTTCGACGTACTGTGGCAATTCGACCTGGCGATCTGCGTGGTCTTTCGTGACCAGGTCATTGTGACCAAACTGGATCACCATGTAATCCGGCTTGGTCGCAAGCGCACGGTCCCACAGACCCTGCTCGCGGAACGTCCGCGTGCTCGCTCCGCCTTTGGCCATATTCACGCAGTCAACCGTAGCCGTCAGGTTGGCGCAGAACCCGCGTCCATAGCCTGCATTATTCGTCTGCGTTGAGTCTCCGATGAGGTCGATCCGCACCTTGGCCCCCGGCGCCCGCTGCGCCGCTGTTGCTGCATCGAACGCCCGCGCCGGATCGCCTTGCGCGCTCGCAGTCGCGCATCCAATCAGTATGGCCGCTGCAAGAGTGAAACCAGTCCGCATGATCTTTCGTCTCCCGAACAGAGTCTAAGCCCTCGTTACAGTATTATTTTCTCCGTGAGGAAATTTCCCATGCAACTTCGTTACACCGTCCTTGCCCTGTCGCTGACCGCGTTCGCGGCAACTGCCTTCGCCCAGGCCAACAACTTCCAGCTCATCAAAGGCGGACGAACCGTTGGCAAAGCGAGCTACACCATCGACAAGACCAAGGACGGCGGCTACAAAGTGAAGGCCCGGTTCGAGTATCGGACCGGATTGACGGCCGTCGACATCACTCCCGACCCCTCCAGGCCGGGGGCCACGCCAGGCACCATCACCGACGCGCAGATGAGTTCCGAGTACAAGGTGAACGCCAATGGCGATTTCCTGTCCGGCTTTACCCAGAACAGCGCCGACCAGATGATCACGTCGCTTGCTCCGAGCAAGACGCGCGACGTCGTCGTGATTGGGCAGATGCAGGGCGGGACCAACCTCGGCAGCCGATCGCTGCCCGTGCCGAAGCCTGACTTCATGGTCGCTCCCGACTACGATCCCAGTGCGATACAGATGGTGCTGACGGCCTCACTGGCGCATCCACATTCCGACCACCTGTACCTGTTGGTGGTCCCCGGAATCGGGAACAAGGGAACGCAGGCCATGTATATCAATCTCGCCGATCCGGCCGACGCGACCGGCACACTCAACGGCAAGCCCGTTGCCCTGAAGGAGTACCCCGTCGGTTGGAACCAGACCAAGGGCGTCATCTACACCGATGCCGATGGCACGTTGATGCAGATCGACGTCGGACCGATCGGCGCGAGCTACGTTCGCAACGGCTTCAAGGTCGACGCCAAGTAGACGTTGACACGATGCGCAGCACCCTTTAGGCTCTATAGCTGATGAAGCATACTCACACCGCCGCCAACTGTTGCATGTGTTGTTACATGCCGTGTTGTTGCGCCGGTGTCTCTATGCTCTAGACGAAGCCCCAACCTTCGCCTCAGGCTCCAAAGCACCCACGCAACGGCTTCCAAAGCGCAGCGTGGGTTTTCTGCTTTCAGAGCCCAAATCCTTCCCATCCGAACCGCAGTCGCAGGAGTCACCGATGTCCCCTCGTATCGATACCGCCAAAATAGTCACCCAACATCGCCTCAGCTTCAACGCCGACGCAGTTGCCATTGGCCTGGCGCTTGCGCTCGCCGCGCTCATCCGCTTCAACGTTATCCACTCCATTGGCTGGTAAGACCCGCCACTGATCGTGCCCACACAAACCATCCCGCTTCCTACTCAACCCGCAGTCAGGTCCCTGCGGCCGCAGCATCTGCCGACACTCGTTCCCGGCGTCCTGCTGCTGTTCGGCATCGGGATCCTCGGCAAAGGCCTGGAGCAGTTCCTGCGCTACCTGCGCACCGCGCATCACATTCCCACGCCGCAGATCGAGTATGTCCTCTGGGCGATCCTGCTCGGACTCCTGCTGTCCAATACCATCGGCGTTCCTCGCATCTTCCGCCCTGGCGTCGCAACGTACGAGCTGTGGCTGAAGCTCGGCATCGTGCTGGTCGGCGCGCGCTTCCTCATGCAGGACGTGGCGCATCTCGGCGGTCTTTCGCTGGTGCTGGTAGCGATTGAACTGGTGCTCTCGCTCAGCGTCATGACGCTGCTGGGCCGCATCTTCCATCTTCCTCCTAAGCTCACCTCGCTGCTCTCGATCGGGTCGAGCATCTGCGGCGTCACCGCCATCATGGCCGCGCAAGGCGCCATCGAGCCTGACGAGGAAGACACTGCAACCGCAATCGCCGCGATCCTCACGCTTGGCGCGCTGGCGCTCTTCACGTTTCCGGCAATCGGCCATGCGCTGCACATGGGACAACAGTCCTATGGCATCTGGACTGGACTTGCGGTCGACAACACCGCCGAAGCGACAGTTACGGGCGCGATCTACGGCGACGACGCGGGCCGTTTCGCGGTGCTGGCGAAGACCGCGCGCTCGGCCTTCATCGGCTTCGTCGTACTCGGCTACGCGGTGTACTGGGCGTCGCAGGGAAAAGCGACGCGCGTCGATCGCAAAGGGCTGTTCCTGTGGCAGAAGTTCCCCAAGTTCATCCTTGGGTTCCTGGCGATCTCGGTGCTCGCGACCTGCGGGTTCTTCTCGGGCACGCAGATCACATCACTCTCCAACCTCTCGAAGTGGGCATTTCTGCCCGCGTTTGCAGGAGTCGGGTTGCGCACGCAACTCCGCGACCTGGTGAATCAGGGTTGGAGACCGATTGTCGTCGGCGTGCTGGGCGAGATATTCATCGCCGTCGTCACGCTCGGTCTGGTCTACGCTGCGTACCGACACAACGGCATGTGGTGAGAGCTAGCGGCGGCCAACCTGCGCGAAGTCGATGAAGGCTCGCGCAGGATCGGTGTGCAGCAGCTTCACCGTCACCTTGTCGCCGACATCGAGTCCATCGCCTCCCTGCATTACGCGGCCTTCGGCCGGTGGCGAGAAGGTGCGGACGTAAACGCCCTTGTCCGATGCGCCTGTAACGACTCCGCTGAACGTCTGGCCGATGCGGCCCGCAAGTGCGACCGCCGCGACGCGCTTCTGCATGTCGCGCTCGATCTTGCGTAGAAGTTTGTCTGCGTCGTTGCAGTGCTGCGCGATAGCCATCAGCTCCGCGTCGGTGTAAGGAGGTGGAGCGTTGTCGATCATCGCGTGCAGGATGCGCTGCGTCACGAGGTCCGGAAAGCGGCGGTTCGGCGCGGTCGAGTGCGTGTAGTCGCGCGCCGCGAGGCCGAAGTGTCCGGTTGGATCGTCGGTCGGGCGCATGAGCATGTATTCGCCTGGGCCCATCAGCTTGATGACCGCGACGGCAAGGTCGGGATAGTGGATCGAATCGCTCTTGCGCTGGGCTTCGAGGAAGTTGTTGAGCGCGACGGAATCGGGGGAGGCCGGCAACGCGCCTCCGTGCTCGGCGGCGAGCGTGACGATGCGGTCCCAGCGGACGGGAACGCGCACCACGCGCTGCAGGCCGCTTCTACCGCCATGACGCAATGCCCGCGCCATCACGCCGTTGGCCGCGACCATCAGGTCTTCGATGAGGTCCATCGCGCGGTTGTGCGTCGCTTCGTGGACGTCGATGACGCGGCCGTCGACCACGACAGGGTCGGCTTCGGCGCGGTGGAACTCCAGTGCGCCGTTTTCGACGCGGGCTTTGTGGAGCGCCTGCGTGGCTTCGTCCTGGAGCTTGAGCTGCTCGGCGAGCCAGCCGGCAGGAAGCCGCGCTGCATCTGCGTGCATCGCTTCGGAGGTAGCGTTCGCCGCTCGCGCGCTGTCGGAACGCAGGTCGAAGGTGTCGCCAACCTCGGCTCCCGCAGCGGCGTTCTCCAGCCACGGCCCGACGCGTGAGTAGGCAAGCTGTGCGCGATTGCGCACCAGAGCGCGAGAGACCTTCTCGTCGAGCATCTCGCCATCGGGACCGACGGTGAAGCTCATCATCACCGCAGTTCGATCCGCATCTTCATTCAGCGACGTGAGATCGGTCGAGAGATCGAACGGCAGCATCGGGAAATTTTTTACCGCGGTGTAGATGGTCTGCGTCTGGTCCTGCGCATGTTTGTCGATCGGACTGCCTTTGGCTACCGCCGCGGCGACGTCGCCGATGGCCACGCGAAGGTGGACGCCGTGCGGCACGCGGTCGGCAACTTCGATCTGGTCGAGGTCGCGCGATGTGTCGTTGTCGATCGACGACCAGCCGAGCGCGCGGAGGTCTTCGACACCGGCTTCGGGTTTCTGCTCGGCCAACTTTTCGCGGATGTCCGCAACCTGCTCGGCGACACCCGCTCCGAACTCAGGCTTGAACAGGGCGGCGTGCATTTCGTCGAGCGCGGCGCCGGCGAGGTCGAAGTGTCCGCCGCTCCAGTGGTTCTGCGTGAGGTGGGTGGTGCCGGTGTTGTGGCTCGCGTTGTTGTGGTTCTGGTGGTTTCCGTGGTCGTGGCGATCATGTTGTGACATTCCCCGAAGCCTATCACTCCGCGTATACCGTGCGCCTCGCCAGTATGGCCGGGGACCCTCCCCTCCCCCCTCCCCTCGCAGGGTACCTTGGACGGAAGCGCTTTAGAATGCTGGGCTCCAGAGCAGGAGGTCTCCCGAACCGCTTCATTCTAAATGGCTTCGGTGCAAAGTATTGCTCCATAATGGGTTAGGGCCTGTGTGGCGATTGTGGGTCGATTTTCAGTTGCGAGCTACGAGCTGCCAGTCTCCAGTTGCCAGGTTCCAGTTTCGGGCGTAGCGATTGAGCGTAGAGGTTCGGGGCGCGGTTGACGCCTGGGTTCTGTTCAGTTGTGAGTTTTGAGTGCTGATTTAATTGTACAGAGTTGAGGGGTAATTCATCACCGGTTTGGAGAATTGCTTTTGCCTGTGTTAATGCGGGGTTTGGGGGTTTTGCACAGGCTGGAGGGCTTGACAACTCTAGCTCACGACGCGGCGGCGAAACCCCCGTAACCCCAGCCAGGTGAGGAGCGTCAGGAAAAGGCACAGCATTCCAAGGACGAGGGCCTCGTTCATGTGTCCGAGGGAGGGCGTGAGGGCGGCACGGAGGCCTTCGCTCATGTAGACGATGGGGTTGAGCAGCACCGCCGTTTGCAGCCACGGGATGGTCCCCAGCGCGGCCCAGGGATAGTAGACGCAGCCCAGGAACGTGATGGGCACGACAACCACGCTGAAGACCAGGCCGATCTGCTTGGGGTTGACGGCGGTGCCGATGGTCAAGCCCATTGCGCCGGCGAGAAGGCTGGCGAGGATGAGGACCGCCGCGAGGAAGAACCAGTTCGAAACGTGTGCGTGGACGGGCGTGCTGGGGACGTAGTATGCGAGCGGGAAGACGATGGCGGCGGCGACGATGCTCTGCAACGCGCTGAAGACGATTTTCTCGATGGCGACCGCCGCGATGGGCAGCGGGCACATGACGCGGTCGTCGATTTCGCGGGTGATGCCGAACTCCTGCGCGAGCGGGAGCGCGACCGCCGCGATGCCGGAGAACATGATCGCCACCGCCATGAGCCCGGGCAGCAGCACGGTGGAGAAATTGACGCCCGTGCCGCCGGACATTTGGGCGGTTGGGTTCAGGGCCGCGCCGCCCGACATGTGCGGCATGATGTAGGTGAAAACGAACAGGAACAGCAACGGGTTCATGGCGACGCGGACGGCGAACGGCCAGAGCTCGCGGCGCAGAACGTAGAGGTCGCGCACCATGAGGCCCATGAAGGCGCGGGCATAGCTCACCCGCCACGTCATCGCGGGCCTCTGTGTCGACAACACGTTCACGGCTATATCCGCCAAAGTATGCCTCTATTGGTGCGAGTCTCTATTGTCATTTATTCACGCAGGTCTCTGCCTGTCATCTTGATGAAGACCGTTTCCAGCGTCGGCTCGGTGGTGGCGAGGTCGCGGACGCCGAAGCCGGCCGAGGCGTTGACGATGCGCTCGATGATTCCGTCCTCGGAGCGGGCGAGGACGCGCACGCCGTCGGCGGTCGATTCGACTCCGGTGACGCCTTCGACTGCGTTCAGGCGCGCGGCCAGTTGGCCCGCGTTGTCGGGCGAGCTTAGTTTGAGGTCGACGATTTTCTCTCCGCCGATGCTGGCTTTGAGCGCGGCGGGGGTGTCTTCGACGAGGATTTTTCCGTGGTCGATGATGGCGAGGCGGTCGCAGAGCTCGTCGGCTTCTTCCATGTAGTGCGTTGTGAGCATGACCGTGATGCCTTCGGCGCGGAGGCTGCGGACGCCGTCCCACATGGCGATGCGGCTCTGGGGGTCGAGACCGGCGCTGGGCTCGTCGAGGAAGAGGACGCGGGGGCGGTGGGCGATGGCGCGGGCGATCTGGAGGCGCTGGGCGAGGCCGCCGCTGAGGGAAATCGGGTAGGCCCGGGCCTTGTCGGTGAGGCGGAACTGGTCGAGTAGCTGGGCGGTGCGGGCGCGGGCGTCGATGCGGGACATCCCGAAGAACAGGCAGTGGAACTGGATGTTTTCTTCGGCGGTGCAGGAGCGGTCGAGGGTGTTGTACTGCGGGACAACGCCGATGGAGCGCCGGGCGAGCGCCGGACTGCGGACGACGTCGACCCCGGCGATGCGGACCGTGCCGGCGGAGGGGATGGCGCGGGTGGTGGCGATGGATATGGTGGTGGTTTTGCCGGCGCCGTTGGGGCCGAGCAGGCCGTAGATTTCGCCGTCGCGGACGCTGAGGTCGATGCCGGCGACGGCCACGACCGGGGGCTTGCCGGCGTAGACTTTGCGCAGACCCCGGACCTCGACGATGGCGGAACTATCGGTCACTCCGTTCTGTCCTTTGCTCCTGTCGATTATAGAAGCGCGGGCGGAGCGGGTTGGCGCATTGTTCCGTAAACGCCGAACATCGTAAGATGGAGATATGTCTAAAGGCTGGGAGTCGAAGAACGTCGAAGAACAGCAGGCGGAAGCAAGTTCCGCAAAGCCCGGGAAACCGGAGATCGACCACGCAGCAGCACGCGCCGAAGCCGAGCGCAAACGCCGTATCCAGGCACTCGAATTGCAGCGGGAGCATGTGCTTTCGCAGCGCACGTCGAGTCCGCATCGCCGGTCGGCGCTGGAACTCGCACTCGCGCAGATCGAGTACGAGCTGCAGCAGCTCGGCATGGGGATCAAGCTGTAATACTGGCGCGGCGAGGCTGGGGCAAATGATGTGGGGAGCGTTTGTCTAGGCGCGGCGGTTGAAGGTGACGGAGTTTCCCTGGTCGATGGTAGTAACGACAATGGTGTGTACGTTGACGTGCGCGGGCCGGGTTGCCGCCCAGACGATGGCGTCGGCGACGTCTTCGGGTTGTAGCGGCGTGATGTTCCGGTAGACCTTTTCGGCGCGCTGCCGGTCGCCGCGAAAACGGACTACGCTGAACTCCGATTCGACCATTCCGGCGTCGACGCTGGTGACACGGACGGCGGTGCCCATGAGGTCGAGCTTGAGGCCTTCGGAGATGGATTTCTCGGCGGCCTTGGTGGCGCAGTAGACCGCGCCGTTGGCGTAGGTCATGTGGCCGGCGACCGAGCCGAGGCCGATGACGTGGCCGCTGCCGCGCTTGACCATCTTGGGGACTACGACGCGCGTGACGTAGAGCAGGCCCTTGACGTTGGTGTCGATCATCTCTTCCCAGTTCTCGACGTCGTCTTCCCAGAGCTTGGAGAGGCCGCGGCTTAGGCCGGCGTTGTTGACCAGGATGTCGATGTCGCCCCAGGAGTCGGGGAGGGTGTTGAGCGTGCCTTCGACCTCGTCGCGGTCGCGGACGTCGAGTTGGAAGCTGAAGACTTCGGCTGCGCCGGCTGCGAGAAGCCGCGGCTCCATTTCACGCAGCCGTTCGACGCGACGCGCGCATAGCAGGAGGCGCGCTCCGTGGCGCGCGAACTCCAGTGCTGTTGCCGCTCCAATGCCCGCGCTTGCGCCCGTCACCAATATTGTTTGGCCCTTCAACGAAATGCCCACAGTTTGTTCCTCTTTATTAGAGCGTAGTTCGTAATGGTGTATAGCAGCCAAGAAGGAGGGCATGTCCCAGGGGCTGAAGCCCAATTTTTTTTGGCACGTTGAATGTCCGGGATAAATCCCGGACCTATCCCAGAAGCAAGAGCAAGAACTCGTGAGTCGCGACTCTACATCCAAGAACTCGTGAGTCACGACCTTACATCCAAGAACTCGTGAGTCACGACTCTACATCTAAGCGAACATGGTCTAGGTAACCACAAAGGCGGCGATGCGCAAAATGGAAGGACCGCGATTGCTCGCGGCCCTTCGTTTGCGCGGACGATGTTTACTGCGGTTGGCTGGTTTGCGGTTGGGTGGTTTGCACGCCGATCTCCTCGCCCGAGACGACCATGTTGACGCGGCGGTTCTGCTGGCGGCCGGCAGCGGTACTGTTGTCGGCCACGGGGTCGGCTTTGCCGTATCCGGCGGCCGTGACGTTGGCCGCGGGGACGCCGTTGGCCACGAGGAAGTCGTGGACGGCGTTGGCGCGGTTCTCGCTCAGCTTCTGGTTGTAGGCGTCGCTGCCGATCGAGTCGGTGTAGCCCTCGACCTGTATTTTGAGGCCGGGGTACAACTCGAGGATCGTCGCGACTTTGGCGAGCGAGACCTGCGTGCTCGGCTTCAGGGTGTACTTGGCGGTGTCGAACAGCACGTCGCTCATGTTGACGATGAGGCCGCGGGCGCTTTCGGTGGTCTGGAGGACGGAGTTCAACTGCGTACGCAGCTTTTCGCGGATGGCGTTGGCGTCTTGCGCGCTCTTCTGCGCGTTTTGATTGGCCTCGGCTGCCTGGGCGCGGGCGTTGGCCGCATCGGCTTCGGCGCGAGCACGGGCGGCGTCGGCCTCAGCCTTCTCAGCGGCCGCACGTTCGGCTGCCGCCGACGCCTGTTCCGCCTGCGCCTGCGAGTTGGCTGCCGCGACCTGCGAGGCGGCTGCCTGCTGCTGCGATGCTTCCGCCTGCCGCTGTGCTGCTTCCTTGGCTTCGAGGTTGTTGCGATCGCGCTCGGCGGCCTGCTTGCGCAGCGTGGTGATGCGGGCGTCCTCGGAACGCTGGACGGCTTCGCGGGCATATGTGTTCAGCATCTTTATATCGCGATGCTTGCTGGCCTGCATGTCGTCGGCGTTTTTGAGGTCGGTGGCGACTTCGGCCATGATGTCGGCGGCGTACTTGTCGGCTCCGGCGTTGCGTGCGATGCGGGCCGCGTTGTGGGCCTCGTAGAGCGCGAGGGGATAGTGCTCGCGATTGGTGATGGGATTGTCCTGCGAATGCGCGCCTGCTGTGTTCGCATAGAGCCCGCGGGGCAGGAGCTGATAGTGAACGTTGACCTCCTGAAGGACGCCCTCAGTCTTGTCGTTGAAGACGTTCTTGAGGACGACCACGTCGCTGGGTTGCGAAACGGCGAAGTAGGGCTCGGCCGTGACGATCATGCCGAAAGACTGGTAGCCGGACGAGACGTTCAGGCTGGCCTTGTTGCCGGAAAGCTCCAGCTCGCCGAGGTTCTGGGGGCGGCCGTCGGCGGAGATGGCCCAGAGGACGTAGGTGAGGTACTCGGGGCCGAAGCCGTTGGCCGGGGTCAGGCCGTCGAACTTGACTTCGATGCTGGTCTTGCCGGTTTGTGAATCTACCTTGGCCTCGCCGCGCGCCGCCGGCAGCAGTTCGGTGCCAACGAATCCGACGTGGGTTGAGCCCTTGCGGCTGAAGTAGTTGACGGCGTCGAGTTGGCGCTCGACGACTTTGACGTGGTAGATGTAGATTCCGTTGGGGCCTTCAACAACCACAGCGCCGTGCTTTGCTCCGGGCGCGACGCTGGTCGGATTGGGCACCTGTGCCTGGGCTGCGCCGATTCCGAACAGCATTGCGAGCGGCAGGGTTGCAGCGATCTTTTTTCCAAGTCCGTACATTGTTGTCTCCTTGTGTCGTGGCCGCCAGACAGGGCTGTGGCCTGCGCCGGGATTGGCGCGTCAACAGTTCGGATGCCTTGGATGACTGGAGAGTAGTCCGGAAATTTTAGTAAGAAAAATGAGGATCCGAGACAACCTTGCAGATGCTTTATGAAAGCGCCACTACGCAAAGTTGTGAATGTTATGCGCCCGTAGACAAACTATAAGACGAATTGAAAACGTACTCTGCGCGCGCCGATGAGCAATGGGTTGAAGTGCCACTGCTTTACGGCCTCGATCGCGTGTCCGCTTAATCTCGGGTGACCGCGCACTGGCAGGATACTTTCCACCGAACCGTCCTCCCTCACCGTGACGCGAAGTTCCACGACGCTCGGCGGCATGGGTCTCTGCGCCTGTGTCAAAAGTGCCATCGCTTCGGATTTACCTACCTGGGCGATAAAATACCGCGCAACGTCATCGTTTTCGGACAACACCGTGCCCGACGTAGCATCTCCGAGTAGCACCACGGTCCATGCACAATCCACATCCCCATCGGGTACCCGATAGAAGAGACGGATGCAGGTGTCCTGCGTTTGTGGACAGTCGGCGGGTTGCTGTTCGCCGACTGTCCAGTTGCCTTTTGTGGAAAGCGGCATTCCAGTTTTCGATACCTTCACCGTGGGGTCGAGTGTGTAGTGAGCGTCGATGACACGCTTCGCGTCCGTCGCTAGCCCGGCCAATGCCGCAGCCTTGTTTTGCGCACTGTCCTGCGCTCTGGCGGCCGTGAGGGTGCAACTCAAAACGACGGTGAACAGAGCAATGAAATTACGCATCGACTTCTTCTCCTCTACTGTCCAAGGATCGCCACGCCGCCGACGTCCATGCTGTGGGCGATGCGCTCTTTCCATTCGGCGGGGCCGGTGATGTGGACGCTGGTGCCCTTGGAATCTACAGCGACGGTTACGGGCATGTCCACAACGTCGAACTCGTAGATGGCTTCCATGCCGAGGTCTTCGAAGGCGAGGAGCGTGGAGTGCTTGATGGCCTTCGAGACCAGGTAGGCTGCGCCGCCGACCGCCATCAGGTAGACGGCTTCGTTGTCGCGGATGGCGTCGATCGCGGTGACGCCGCGTTCGGCTTTGCCGATCATGCCGAGGAGGCCGGTTTGTTCGAGCATCTGGCGGGTGAACTTGTCCATGCGCGTGGCCGTGGTGGGGCCAGCGGGGCCGACGGCTTCGTCGCGGACCGCTTCGACCGGGCCGACGTAGTAGATGAAGCGGCCGCGGAAATCGACGGGGAGTTGCTCGCCGCGGTTGAGTATGTCCGTGAGGCGCTTGTGGGCGGCGTCGCGGCCGGTGAGCAGCTTGCCGCTGAGCAGAAGAACTTCGCCGGGCTTGAAGGTTTTTACTTCTTGCTTCGTGATGGTGTCGAGGTTGACGCGGCGCGCGCCATGCACGTCGTAGGTGAGCTTCGGCCAGCTATCGAGCGAGGGTGGGTCGAGGTAGACGGGACCGCTGCCGTCCATGACGAAATGGGCGTGGCGGGTGGCGGCGCAGTTGGGGATCATGGCGACGGGCAGGTTGGCGGCGTGGGTCGGCCATTCGAGGATTTTTACGTCGAGCACCGTCGTCAGGCCGCCGAGGCCCTGTGCGCCGATGCCGAGGGCGTTGACCTTGTCGTAGAGCTCGACGCGGAGCTTTTCGATGTTGGTCTTGGGGCCTCGCTTCTTGAGTTCCTGCATATCGATGTCTTCCATGAGGGCCTGTTTGGCCATGAGCATGGCCTTCTCCGCGGTGCCGCCGAGGCCGATGCCCAACATGCCCGGAGGACACCAGCCGGCGCCCATCGTGGGGATGGTTTTGAGCACCCAGTCGACGACCGAGTCGGATGGGTTGAGCATGACGAACTTGGATTTGGCTTCGCTGCCGCCTCCTTTGGCTGCGACCGTTACATCGACCTTGTTGCCCTTGACGAGCGAGACTTCGACGACGCAGGGGGTGTTGTCCCTGGTGTTCTTGCGGGAGAATGCGGGGTCCGCGAGGATGCTGCCGCGGAGCTTGTTGTCGGGGTCGAGCCAGGCGCGGCGGACGCCTTCGTCGCACATTTCCTGGAGGCTGAGCGTGGCGGGGCTGCCGTCGGCGGCGACGAGGTGGCATTCGAGGCCGAGCTTGATGAAGATGGTGACGATGCCGGTGTCCTGGCAGATGGGGCGATGGCCCTCGGCGCACATGCGGGAGTTGACGAGGATCTGCTTCATCGCGTCTTTGGCGGCGGGCGACTGCTCCATGTCGTAGGCGCGGGCGAGGTTTTCGATGTAATCGACCGGGTGGTAGAAGCTGATGTACTGCAGCGTGGCGCGCACGCTTTCGATAAGGTCGTCCTGTTTGACGGGAACCATTGGCTCACTCCTTGCACATTCCATTTTAGCGTTTGATGCGAAGGTCTAGAATGGCTGGCGACGGGTTGGCGGCCTGCACCGCAACCCGGAGCGGACGGCTGGCGTCCTAACACTGGATACGGAAGGAAAATCCCATGTGCGACATGACTGCAAGAAAGAAGCTCACCGGCGTGTGGCTGTCGGGCATTGTGTTGGCGGCGATCATGGTTCCGTTGGCGTGCGCCGGGCAGGCGCCGACGTCGAGTGTTCCTCCGGCGGGCGCGGAGAGCGATATAGGGCCGACGACGGACCGCGCGGGCTGCGTGCTCAGCGGCCACACATATATATGCAGCTTTGGCGGGTTTCACCATGCGTTTCATCGTTCGAAGGCGATCGCGATCGAGGCCAGCCCGCGCGACCGTGGCGCGCTCGCGCAGTTGAACGATCTGGTGGTGGCGTTGGACCGTACGGTGGCCCCGGCGGGGCAGGGCGACCTGATCTTTGCGGTGCTGCCGGTGGACCACGGCGGCGTGATGATCGGGCCGGGCGATGTGGATATGGCGACGCTGCGGATCTACAGGCAGGGGCCGGACGGGACGCATGGGGAGATGCTGTGGGCGGAGACGTTTCGGGGGCCGGGCGACAGACCCTGGCCGGCGACAGTGCATGCGCTGCTGATGCAGTTTAAGGCGCGGATGGTAAAACGCTATAAGAAGTGACTATTCCTCGTCGAGGACGGCGAAGAGATCGCCGAGGTTGATCTGCACTTCCGTCCCCGTAAGGCGCAATGTGCCTTCGCGATGCGCGGTCATCGTTTCGCCGCGCAGGATGAAGGCGGTGCGTTCTTCGGGGTCGAAAATCCATACCTCCGGCACGCCCATTTGCAGGTAGTCGCGGCACTTCACCTGTGTTCGCGAGAACGTATCCTCCGTTGAGAGGACTTCGAAGCAGAGCATGGGGGCTTCATGGATGATTGGGGTTTTCTTCCATGTGCGCGGCATGACGCAGACGTCGGGGACGCGGTAGCGTTTGGCGCTCACTTGAACGCGCGACGCGATGTATGCGTAGACGTTCCACGCTTTCCCGTGTGATCGCAGGATGGTCGCTAGTTCTCCCTGCAAGTTTGAGTGGTTGTTCTCACCGACGTTTCTGTCGTGCAGATGGCCGTCAACGTAATCGATGTCTGGTTCGTAACTTGTGCGGAGGTATTCTTCGACCGGAACAAGTGCGATTGTGGCTTCCATCATGCCCTCGTAACCATCAGCGTACACCCGCCTGCATCGAGGTGTGCGGCGCGATTATGGGTCGGGCCTTCAGCCCTCAAACTTTTCGCCGCCGGTTTCATGGGGCTTCGCCCCATGCTGGTATAGGGCGGGCCTTTGGCCCTTGTTGGTGGCACTCCAAAACCTTATGCTGCGCGGTAGAAATCACGTGGCGGCGCTATGGCGGAGTGCGATTTTAGAGAAGGCATGGCAACGAACGGACAGTGCTCTGGACACGACAAAGGGAGGCCGCGGCCTCCCTTTGGTGAATGCAGTCGGAAAGTTTATTTTTGTTTGCCGAATCGGTACACGATTCCCATGTTGATGCCGAGGTTGTTCTGGATGCCGTTGCCGAAGGTGGTGTCGACGTAGGTGGGCGTCACGCGGAAGGCGAGGTTGGGGTAGAAATTGTAGTCGCCGCTGACACCGATGGAGAACGCCGGCTTGAAGCCGTCGGGCCAGAGTCCGAGCAGCGTCGCCGGAATGCCCTTCGAGCCGCCGGAAAAGATGCCCCAGCCGACGCCGCCGAGGGCCTGCACACTGACTGCCGTCTTCTCGTGCGCGTAGAAGCGGTAGCTGCCGCCGCCCATGAAGGTGTATTCGTTGATCTGCGGATGGTAGACGCCGTAGATGTTGTTGATGATCGCGTTGGCGTTGCCGAACATGCCGCGCGCGTCGGCGACTATGGCTACTTTGGGCGTGAGGAAGTAGCTGGTGTTGGCCGCCCATGTGACCTCGTTGTGTTTCTTGGTGAACTCGCCGCTGCGGAAACGCATGGCGCCGCCGCCGCCGAAAACTTCGTAGCGGTGGGAGTAAGTATCCTGAATGGTGCGCGCGATGCGCGCCTGGCGGGCCGCATTGGTCTCGCGCCGGGCCCGCTTGGGACCCTTCTGGTTCTTCTGCGCGCTAGCGCCCGAGACCAGCACCAACGCCGTCACAACGACCGCTAAACTGACTGCAAGTCTATTTACACTTTTGCGCACACCGTACCTCAAATCGCTGCTCCTGCCCATCGTCGTTTCGTAGCTCGCCGCATGGCCCGGGGGACCTCGGCGCAGCTTCCGCACACACCATTAGAACACTTTGGCGCGGCTTTCTCGCCTGCACAAAGCGTGAGAAACGCGGCTAACGTTAGTGGAGGCTATACGTCACGCCGGTCACGAATTGATAGCTGTTCTTCTTGAAACCGGGTCCGGGGTCGTTGAGGAAGTTGTCGGTGGTCGCAAACTGCAGGCCCAGGCGCTTGAACAGCGGCATCGCGAGCGCCACGCTGCCGTTGGCCGAATAGGCGCGGGTGTTGTTCCAGGCGGGAAGGACGTTGGCGGTTTCGGTGAGGACGAATTTGCGCGGCAGCGCGCGGCGATAGGCCTGGGAGAAGGTCGAGCCGACGAGGTCGAGGGTGGCCGCCGGTGGCGCGCCTTCGGTGAGCGACAGGAACTGTTGCGTCTCGAAGTGGACGTCGGCCTTTACGTCGAGCTCCTGCTTCGGGGTTTTGATGGGGGTCCAACCGATGCCTCCGCCATAGACGGCTTGCAGGTTGAGGCCCTGGGCGTAGTTGTGGTCGAACGTAGTCTGGGCCAGCGCGTAGAACCTGGTGGAGAAGTATTCGTCGCGTTCCGCGTCGGCGTGGAAGATATTGGTTTTGACGACGATGTTCGAAGACGGATCGGTTTGAGGGTTCGACGGCGAGGTTTGCTTGCCGTAGGTTTCCTGCACGTCGAAGGTGGTGCGGTTGCGTGCGGGCAGGAATGGCACGGTGGGGATCGCGCGGACCAGGGCGACGCCGGCGTTCAAGGTGTTGCCATCGGTGGTCGAGCGAACAAGGGTGGCCCCGCCACGGATGTTGCCGGTCCAGCCGAACAAGGGGCCGGGACGGCGCTCGAGGTCGCGGTCGTAGGTGGCCTGGTCGATGAGGTAGGAAAGCTGCTTGACGGGGACGATCTCGGGCCAGCCGGCGGGGTTGGCGACCGTGATGTTGCCGTCGGCGAAGATGATGGTGCCGGGCTGGATGGAGGTGCGGGTTACAGGGACGTCCTTGCGCAGGACGGCGAAGCTGCCGGTGGAGCGGAGTTCTCTCACCTTGTCGAGGGAGACGGTGATTTCGCCCGCCATGTCGCTTTTGAAGACGACCTTGCCGGCGGCGGCGCGGACGAGGGTCCCGGTGAGCTGGTCGCCGTTGGTGAAGATGAGAACGTCGGGGGCGGGCTTGGCGGGCGCGGCGGGTGGAGCGGCCTTCTGGGCGGTGGCGGAGAAGCTGAGGAGGACGGCGAGGAGGCCGACGGCGAGGCGGAAAGAGATTTTCATCACACCTATAAGGATAGCCGAGCTTGCTTCGCCTCCCATGACCCGCTACCCTGAAAGTGCCATGTATGAAGACTTCACCGCGCGAGACCGCTGGACCGATGAGCCGCTGCACTGCGTCTGGAAAGGCACGGTGGTTGCGATTGCGACCCGCCACGCCGACGCCACCGATATCCGCTTTGCCGTGAACGGCAAGCCGCTGTGGATTGCCATGCCAAATACGGCGTGGATCGAGCAGAAGCGGCGCAATGGCAAGGTGATTACCGACTATCTGGCGGCACAGGCCGCGGGGCGGTACCTGAAGCAGGCCATCGAGACGGGCTACGACAACGGGCGCGAGATCTACACGATGACCGTCGACGAGGTTTTGGAGCATGCGGCGGCGGTTGTGCAGGAGGCGGGGCGGACGGATTTTCTGCCCAGCCTCCCCGTCATCAATGATGACGCGCATCCCAGCGAGTTGGACTTCAAGCTTCCGGGCGAACCGCATACCGTTGCCGAGACAATGTAGCGCGTTTTTCTTTGAGGTTAGTGGCGCAGATTGGCGTTTTTACGCCATTGGATGTCTTTATGCGGCACTTTGCGGCTTTTCTTCGGAAATAGCGGACTTAGTGGCTTTTTTTGACAATTTTGCGACAAAATTCGACTTAAGGACGATCCATGAAAATGACTGCTTCCCGCCGCTCCTTTCTTGCTTCCTCGGTCGCGCTGCCGTGGGCGCTGCGCTCGCTGGCACAACATCCGGCGGCGCCGCGGTGGGTGTTCCTGGGGACCGACAAGGGACCGGGGATCATGCGCTGTGCGTGGGACGCGGCGACGGGCAAGCTGGGAGCGGCGGAGCTGGCGATCAAGTCGGAGCATTCGGGATTTTTTGCGCTGCATCCGAGGCTGCCTCGGCTGTATGTGGCGAATGAGTTGAATGGTGTTCCCGGGGTGGTGTCGGTGATGGATGTGAATGCGGCGGCGGGGACGCTGGAACTGGCCGGCAAGCAGAGCACGATGGGCGAGGGGCCGTGCTATGTGTCGGTCGATAAGACGGGGCGCAGCGTTTTTGCGGCAAACTATGCGGGTGGGAGCTTTGCTGCGTTCGATCTTGGCAAGGATGGGAGTTTGAAGCCGGCGACGGGGACGCTCGACTGCCGGAACAATCCGGAGTGCGGGACGCATGGGCCGGTTGCGGGTCGCCAGGAGGCGGCGCACCTGCACTGCGCGAACGTCGCGCCGGGGAACGATTTTGTGCTGTCCTGCAACCTGGGCAACGACAGTATTGAGGTGTTCCCTATCCATCCGGGGGAGGCGGACCCACTGGGCAAGCCGCAGCGGTTTTCGGCGCGGGCGGGGTCGGGGCCGCGGCATATCGCGTTCCATCCCAATGGCCGCTGGGTGTATATCATTCACGAACTCGACTGCACGGTGGAGCTGTTCGACTGGTCGGTGGCGGGCGGCGCGGCCAGCCTGAAGCGGCGGGATGGAAGTGCGATCTCGACGCTGGGGCCGGGTGAACCGCGTGCGGGAAGCAGCGGGTGCGAAATAGTGGTTAGCCGGGATGGGCGCTTCGTTTATACGTGTACGCGCGGAACGGATTCGTTGCAGGTGTTCGGCGTCGATGCGCGGACGGGGAGGTTGACCGAGCAGCAGCGGCTTCCGTGCGGGGGCAAGGTGCCGCGGCATATTGCGTTCGATCCGACGCACCGGTGGCTGCTGGTCGCGAACCAGGTGGGGTCGAGTGTTACGGTGTTTTCAAACGATGTGCGCAGCGGGAAGTTGAGCGGGCCCGTGCAGACTCTGGTGGCGGACACGCCGATGTTTGTGCAGTTTATTTAGCCATGTTTCAGCGCAAGCTTCGCATCGAAATCGTGGGAGCGGCTGGGAGCGTTTCGCCGTGCCCGGTGAAAGGGCTGGATAGCTTCGCGATGCGCAATTTTACGAACGATGCGGTCTTCGATGACACGCTGCCGGTGGAGGATGGGGTGATGGAGGCTGGGCATCGGGTTCCGCTGGAGCGGTTGCGGGTTGCGATGGAGGATTGGTTGCGTCGCAAGGGTTATCTCAAAACGGGACAGGAATTGCGGATCACGGAAATTTCGAGAGCCGAACAATGATAGAAAAGGCCTATAGTGGCAGCAGGAGCGCATCGGTGGGCATGATCGACGACATTCGTAAGTTGCTTCAGATTTGATCTCGCCGGAGTTTAAAGCTCTCCAGGCACAGGTCAAGGCCAACGATGATGCCTCGAAGCAGCGCGATGATGCTCTATCCGCAAAGATGGACAGGAAATTCGAGATGGTGATTGCGAAGATGGACGCCAATCACGCCACGATCCTCAATGCGCTGAACATCGATAAACGTGTGGAAGCGATCGAGCGCCAGACGGTGGCGCCGGCCCGCACATCCTGAAAATTCGGTTGTGGGTTGCCGGTTGCCGGTTCCCAGTTTTTAGGCTTGGAGGGTCTTCATGTCGAGGACGAAGCGGTACTTCACGTCGTTCTTGAGGACGCGCTCGTAGGCTTCGTTGACCTTGTCGAAGCCGACGAGTTCGATGTCGGAGACGATGTTGTGGTCGGCGCAGTAGTCGAGCATCTCCTGGGTCTCTTTCATGCCTCCGATGGCCGAGCCGGCGAGTGAGCGGCGGTTGGCGAGGAGCGAAAACGGGGCGACGTTGAGGGGCTGGTCGGGGAGGCCGACGAGGCAGAGCGTGCCGTCGAGGCGGATGAGGTTGAGGTAGGCGTTCATGTCGTGGGGGGCGGAGACGCAGTCGAGGATGAAGTCGAAGCTGCCAGCGTGTTTGGCCATGGCGGCGGCGTCTTTCGAGATGACGACTTCGTCGGCGCCGAGCCTTTTGGCGTCTTCGATTTTGTTTTCGGACGTTGTGAACTGGACGACGTGGGCTCCGAAGCTGTGCGCGAACTTGAGGCCCATGTGGCCGAGGCCGCCGAGGCCGACGATGCCGACCTTCTTGCCGGGCCCGGCGCCCCAGTGGCGCAGTGGCGAATAGGTGGTGATGCCGGCGCAGAGCAGCGGCGCAGTGGCGGCGAGGTCGATGCCGGGCTTCAGGGTGTGGACGAAGTGCTCGGGCGTGACGATGTTGTTGGAGTAGCCGCCGTAGGTGCGCTCGCCGTCGCGCTGGATGGCGTTGTAGGTGTCGACTGCCCCGCCGTCGGAGCAATAAACTTCGAGGTCGGCCTTGCAGTTGTCGCAGTGCATACAGCTTTCGACGATGACGCCAACGGCCGCTGCGTCTCCGACTTTGAAGCGCGTGACGGCGCTGCCGACGGCGGTGACATGTCCGATGATTTCGTGGCCGGGGACCATGGGGAAGAGACCGCGGCCCCACTCGGCGCGGGCCTGGTGGATGTCGGAGTGGCAGATGCCGCAGTAGTCGATGGCGAGGACGACGTCGTCGGGGTTGGGGTCGCGGCGGTCGAAGGAGTAGGGGGCGAGGGGGGAGGTTTTGGATTGGGCGGCGTAGCCGAAGGATTTCATGGTATTCCTTTCGTGGCGATTCTTCACTATTTCATTATGGCAAGACGGGTGTCCAAGAATCGACGACGAAAATGGCCCTTCCCCGCCTTTTTGACTTCGGATACAGCGCGGCTCTCGCAAAAACCTGAGGAGTGATAAAATCCATGCGAACCGATGCCGAAAAGAAGATTCCGGTTCAGTACCATAGTTGGAACAAGCCTTCGGGCCGGATCTTAAGGTGACCTATGAGGACGGAACCCGTTGCGCGAATCGGCGCAGGAAGATTTGCTGATTTCTTCGCGGCTATCCCCGGATATAGTCTGGCTGAAAGGCTCGTGGATATTTTCGAGCAACGACAGAGAATCAGACTCATCGTCACAAGCGATGACTATTGTGAACTTAGACTCTGTTGGGGATTTCTTGAATTCACAAAGGGCGCGAAGCGGGAATTTCTCATCGAAGGAGGCCCCGGACTTTGCGACGCAGCACTGCGCTCTCTGGAAGGCTCAAAAAGGACAGTTCAAGTAGTTTCACGCGCTATCGGCGATGGGAAGTCGCCTGTCAAGTAATACATTAGGGAGCGATCGATTATGAACACTGGCGGATTTTCGTGGAAGCGATTTCTCGGTATTTCCGCGTTCAAATCTAGAGTCGCGAGAAGAATAGGTATTCCGCTCACGAAGACGGGGAGGGATCGGAAGGTCGGAGCGGCGCTCGGTCCGCTAGTTCCAATTGGAATTCTGTTGATGGCTGGAGCCCGCCTATTTCGCGCCGACCGGCATCGTAAAAAATCCCGCTAAGATCGAAACTATGGAGCAGACAAAGCGTACAACAGAGGTCGCGGCAAGTCACCAGGACGATTACCTCAGGCTTCAGCATCCAATCGCGGGCCTCTGGAGTACAAATCGAAAGCGGAGTGGGGAATGACGCGCAAACGTGCTTACGGTCTGGAACGCGCAAAACGATGTTTGATCGAAGCCGAAGGCTCGAAGAAATCGATCTGCAGCGAACAGTTCAAACGAGACGTATCCAAGTCTGTCGCGGCAGAAAACGTGATCAGTAGATGCGCGGTGGAGGGTGTGTTCTACAAGGATCCAGAATGGGACTGGAAAGAAGATAGATGGACCTATTTCATCGAAGGGTACTGGTGGATGATGTCATTCACGTTGACAGATGATGACACAGTCATCCTGAAGTCAATTCGCCAATCTACATTCAATCCCTCATTTGCGCCTCCGCCGCTCTCAGATCCAAGGTGTCCTTATACAGCTGATGAAGCTATCCAGCTTCTGAGACTTGCACAAGCAGCTTCCAAGGTTACTTATACTAACCATTGTCTCGAGCGCCTTTGGGAGCGTTCGTTGTGCGATGACGAGGTGCAGGAGTGTATCGCGACGGGACTTCCTTACAAGGGGCCAGAGTGGAATGCCGATATCAATGGGTGGACTTATTCGATGGCAGGAGGAGACCTCAGACTCTTCTTTTCGGTGGGATGCGGCGAAGCTACGCTGATAACCCTCTACGTACCAGATCCAAATTACCGCCGTGCTCAAGATGCCGGGCGGCCTTGCAAGGCTTAATCCTATTGTTAATCTCTGATATCGGCGTTGATTCTAGCGTTGTTTACAAAAATTCGCTTCGAGTGTTTCACTCGTCGTAGTGCAGCAGGCTGAAGACTTCGAAGTTTGGGAATTTCGTGCGGCCTTTGAGGAAGTCGAGTTCTATGGCGAAGCCGATGCCGACGATTTCTCCGCCGAGCTTTTCGACGAGTTGCACCGTCGCCTGCATCGTGCCGCCGGTGGCGAGGAGGTCGTCGACGATGAGGACGCGCTGGCCGGGTTGGATGGCGTCGAGATGGATTTCGAGGGAATCGGTGCCGTATTCGAGGTCGTAGCTGACCTTGGCCGTGGGGGCGGGGAGTTTTTTGGGCTTGCGGACCGGGACGAAGCCGGCGTTGAGGCGGTAGGCCAGCGCGGGGCCGAAGATGAAGCCGCGGGCTTCGATGCCGAGGACCACGTCGATGTCCTTGCCGATGTAGTGCGCGGCGAAGGCGTCGATGAGCTGGGCGAAGCCGGTCTTATCTTTGAGCAGCGTGGTGATGTCATAGAAGAGGATGCCGGGCTTGGGGAAGTCGGGGACGGTGCGGATGAGCTGCTTGAGCGGCTCGCAGTTGATGTTTTTTTGTGTGGGCGAGCTTTTCTTAAGACTTAGATCTGCTGACATTTTTTACCAGGCTCCTTCGATTTGGAAAGCGCCGAGGGATTCGGCTTCGCTTTCGGCGAGTTCGTTTTCAATGACGGCGTCGACGCGGCTGCCGCGCGAGCCTTTGTGCAGTTGCGTGCGGAGGTCGGCGAGGTCTTCGCCGTGGCCGGACGCGAGGACTTCGACGTCGCCGGCGTCGGTGTTGCGGACCCAGCCGTGGAGGCCGAGCTCGGCGGCTTCGCGGTGGACGAACCAGCGGAAGCCGACGCCCTGGACACGGCCGCGGATGAGGAAGTGGAGGACCATGAATGGTCAGTGTCGCAGAGGCGGATGAGGCAGTGCAAGGCGACCTGTGGATGAGCGGTCTCTAGCTTGATGGATGCAGCCGGCCCAGGGTGTGGAGGGAAGGCGATTCAAAAGGCGGTCACCAATAGCAGCTTGCAAAAGTAACCTTGGTCAGCCGGCGGCGAATTCACTTGCTATTTGCTAAACCCAAGCCCTACTATCGGTTGGCACTTTCACGACCGCGTTCTATGAATTCTTACTTTTGAGGTATTTTCATGCGTTCACTACTTACTTCTGCGGCGCTTCTTTGCGTCATTGCGATTTCTTCCTCCGCTTATGCTGCGGACATCACCTATACCATTCATGACGTCTTTGGGTCGAACAGCGTGAACGGAACCATTACCACAGACGGGGACCTCGGGATTCTCAGCACCGCCGACATCACGGGCTTCAGTATCACGCTCAACGATGGCACGAACACGGACAGTATCACTTCGGCCAATGCACAGAAATTTATTAGGGGCTCTTCGGTCACCGCCACGGGGACCGGCCTCTTCTTCGACTTCGACAATCCAAAGGGAGATCTACTGGTCTTTCAGAAACCAACCATCGGCGCTGCCGGTAAAAATGTTCTTTGTTATCAGGACGCCGTAGCGAATTGCACCGGCGGCACGCCGTCGACCGAGGCGTTCGCCGAAGCGAATGGCGTTATTCAATTTGACATACGTTCCGGCGTCGCGGAAATCGCCTCCGCGCCTTCCGCCGTCCCCGAACCTTCCAGCGTTGTTCTTCTGGGCACCGGTCTTTTCGGTTTCGCAGGGGCTGCTCGCAGGAAGTTTCTCAAGGTATGAGCTGTTTTTCAGGTAACGAGAAATGGAGACCCCCCGGGTCTCCATTTCATTTGGCGTCGTATCTCCGAAATCCTCAGGGTGGCGGGCCCGAATAATGCACTGCGAGATGCTCGCATAAGATGAACGTGATGAAGACTTCGCATCAGAAGCCGGAGCCGCGGTGGCCGGCAGTGCTCGCGTTGCTGGCGGTGGGTGGGCTGAGTTTTGCGCTGCCGCCGTCGCTGTCGATTGGGCCGGACTGGCTGTTGCTGGCGGTGGTCGTCGTGCTTCTGGTTCCGACGGTGGTGTCGCATGAGCGGGGCAATCATGCGTTGAACATGGTGCTGGGACACACGCTGACGGCGGTGGTTACGCTGGATATGTTGTGGTCGCTGGGGCGGCTGATCGCCGCGCTGCCGTCGCATAAAGAGGCGCCGGAGAAGCTGCTGGTGTCGGCGGCGGCGCTGTGGGTGAGCAATATCCTGGTGTTCGCGATGTGGTATTGGCGGCTGGATGCGGGTGGGCCGCGCGAACGGGAAATTCGCGGCGTGCATACCGATGGGGCGTTCCTGTTTCCGCAGATGACGCTGGATCGGGAGTCGAAGGAAAATATGGGCGAGGAGCGGTGGAATCCGGGGTTTGTCGACTATTTGTTTCTGGCGTTCAATACCAGTACGGCGCTGTCGCCGGCGGACACTCCTGTGCTGTCGCGGTGGGCGAAGGGACTGATGATGGTGCAGGCGTTGATCTCGTTTACGACGGTGGCATTGCTGGCGGCGCGGGCCGTGAATATTTTGTAGCGGCTAGAGCATTTTGCGTTCTGATGTAGCTTGCGGACCAGGGCATCTATATGTCGCGCCTTCAGCGCTCTGACATACACTGCGTTTGTAACCCAGGGCTTCGCCCTGGGCTGATATGGGACGGGCCTTCGGCCCTAAGACCAGACCGAACCATAGCTGAAGGTGAATCGCTCTAGTCGATGTGGTAGAAGCAATCGGCATCCAGCGCATCTCGCTCGCCTCAAATCAACTGCGCCAGCTCGTCTTTCAATGCAAACCGCTTGGGGTGCGACCGGCTGAACTCGCCCACCTCGGTGGTCGGGACGGCCGGCGTGAGCCAGTTCCAGCGCAACATCACGCTCTCCAGCGCCGCAAAACATCGCGCGTCGTATTTCTTCGGAACATCCGCCGCGATAATCTCGAGAATTTTCGCCGGATCGAGTCCGGCACGATACGGCCGGTTCTCCGCCATCGCCGCAAACACGTCGGCCACTCCCAATATGCGCGACTCCACCGACAGGTCCGCTGCTTTCAGCCCCAACGGATACCCCGTGCCATCCAGCTTCTCGTGGTGCTCGGCGGCGAACGCAGCCAACTCCCGGAAAGCCGAAATGCGCTCCAGTATCTCCCGCGTCATCTTCGGATGTTCCACCACCACGGTCCATTCGTCGAAAGTCAGCTTGCCGGCTTTATCGAGAATGATGTTCGGCACATATAGCTTGCCGATATCGTGCAGCAGCGCCGCTCGCCGCACCAGCTGGATGCGTTCGGAAGGCAGGTCCATCGCGAACGCAATCTCGACGGCCACGTCGGCGACGCCCAACGAATGCTTGTACGTGAACGGCGATTTGGCGTCGACCACGCTGGCGAATGCTTCACAAATGCGGTCGATGCGTTCCGATGTAAGCTGCGTACACTCTCCGGGATCGAGCGCCAGGACTGCCCGGCGCGTCTCCTCCACCGGGCTTGTCTTCAGGCAATGGTCCCAGAAACCGCCCTCTTCATGCAGCCGCTCGACCACCGATACAATCGCCGGATCGAACCAAACTCCACTCCGCCGCCGCAGCACTTTCATCGCCGCGTCGATGCTGTCTTCGGTGGCGAACACGTCGAGGTTCTGCACGATCGAGCAAATCCTCGACAGCAGCGGAATCTCCTCGCCCTTCTGCCCATCGGGATACCCGCGGCCGTCCCAGTGCTCGTCCAGCGCGCGCACGGCTTCGGCGGTAACGGCGTCCATTTCCAGCTTGCGCACGATGTCCGCGCCGCGCTCGCAGCGCAGTTGGATCATCTCTTTCCGGTTGATGGGCGCATTGCGCGCAATCTCGATAAACCGCACCACCCGCCGCGTCAGACTCTTGCCGGGAAGGATGTTATGCCACAGCGTCTTCAAACCGCGCAGGCTGACGCCGCTTTGCCGCCAGTCCTCCAGTTTGGTGGAAGCCTTCATCGCGCGATCGTCGCCGCCGATGATCTGCGTCATGCGCGTCGCATTGCTGGAGCAGCCAACGTCCTTCAACTGCAGCGCGTAGTACAGGTCCGTGCGCAGCTTCCCGGAAACCCCCAGCGCGTCCCCCACTCGCATTCCCAGCAGGCAACTGCGCAGTGCGTGCCCCGCCACCGCACCTTCGGTAAGGTCCAGCGCGAACGTCAATGCGGAGATAATTTCCGACAGCGAAACCGCCCCCTCGTTGTAGGAGAGCGTCGTGCCGAAGCTGGAAGAAGTGTTGGGCATCCGGGGGTGGCCTTGAACAATCAATAATCTCCAGTAATAGAACAAGATAGCCATCGACCGTAATCCCCGATTCGACCGTGACTGTACCCAAAAGGGTCACACCCCAAATAACCGCTATCCGGCGTCTCGCCAGGCTGCTTGAGATTGGCGCTGCAAACAGGAGTGGGCCGTTCCGGCGGCGGGCCCCTTTGTCGCCGGACCATCCTCAACTCTTCTGCTTTGAGGACCATGGCCCCTACCAGCCGCACCGGGAGGATGACCCACACCACAACGAACGTCAGCCTACAGCCCGTCCGCGGCGATAAAGGTTGTCTTCGTCAGCCTAACTTACGGGGGATATCTAATTCCCCGTGAGCCATTAAACTCAATAGGTCAGACCTTGTGCGTAGCGTCCCAGATAAGGTCCGCGGGTGCCCGAATGCCGTTTTCCAAAGTAGAGATCGATCGCGCCATCAAGCAAAGCCAGTTCGTTCCTTATTTTCAACCGCTGGTCGATCTGCGGGAAGGCAACATCCGCGGCTTTGAAGTCCTTGCCCGCTGGCAGCATCCCACGCGCGGCCTGATCGCTCCCAGCGAATTCATCCCGTTCGCCGAGAGCCGTTGTCTGATGAATACCCTGTCGACGTCGCTGTTCCGGCAGGCATTCGCCGCCGCGAGCGTTCTGCCCGCGAACATCGGCCTCTCCATCAATATTTCGCCCGGCCAGTTGCATGACCGCGCTCTGCCGAGCCTGCTGCATCGCCTCGCGGACGCAGCCGAGTTCGACCTGAAGCGCCTCACGGTTGAGATCACAGAGAGCGCCCTGCTTGAGGACCTGGAGCGCGCCGCGCTTACCGCCGCCGACCTGAAAGCCCGCGGCGTCCGGCTTTCGCTGGACGACTTTGGGACCGGCTACTCCAGCCTGCTCCATTTACAGGCGCTGCCTTTCGACGAGTTGAAGGTGGACATCAGCTTCGTGCGCTCCATGGTGAAATCGCGCCAGAGCCGCAAGATCACGGCCGCGGTCATCAGTCTGGGCATCAGCCTCGGGCTGGAGACCGTCGGCGAGGGCATCGAAGACCGCAGCCAGGCCAACCTGCTGCTATGGCAGGGCTGCACCCTCGGCCAGGGCTGGCTCTACGGCCGTCCGGTCCCCGCGGCTGAACTCCCTGCGGTGCTTGCGCAACCGCGGCCCGCGACGGCAGTTGAGCCGGTCTCCTCGCTGATGCTGGACGCATCGCTCGCACTGGAAGGCCACCCCAGCGAGCGCCTCGCCCAGTTGCGCGCCATTTACGACAGCACTCCCGTCGGTCTTTGTTTCCTCGACCGGGAACTCCGCTATATCAACCTCAACCAACGCCTCGCCGACATGAACGGGACAACCGTATCCGCCTTGCTCGGGTGCAAAGTCGCCGACTCCATCTCCCCGGCGCTCTACGCGGAGGCTGAATGGCACCTTCTGCGCGCACTCGAGGGCGAACCGTCTACCGGCACGGAAGTGATGGTTCCAGCCGCTAAGCCCGGGGACCCTATCACAACCCGGATTGCGTCCTATCAGCCGGTATGCGACGAGTCGGGTGAGGTGCTCGGCGTTTGCGTTTCTATCCTCGATAGTTTTGCCTTCAAACAGAATAAAGAGACGTTGAGCGAAGGCGCCGACCACTATCGCCACAGTCTCAAGCTCAATCCGCAATCACCCTGGGTCACCGACGCCGCGGGCAAGAACGTCACCGTCAATTCGCAGTGGCAAGTCCTCACCGGCTCCACGCTACCCCGCGCCAAGGATTTCGGCTGGCTCGACGCGGTCCATCCCGACGACCGTAAGCGCACCACCGAAACATCGCAGTACTCTATCGATTCGGGCCTGCCTCTCGATGTCGAGTACCGTATCCGCGGCACGGACGGCGCGTGGCAATCGATGCGTTCCCGCGGCGAGGCCCGCCGCAACTCGGTCGGCGAAATCACTCGCTGGTACGGCAGCGTGGAGTGCATCGACTCTCCCCGGCGCGTCATAAAACATCGGCGCCAGGCGTAGTCCCGAGCGGTTTCAAAACAAGTATCATGGTCGTGCCCATGCCCCGGACCGCCATACTTCTGATCGACTGCCCCGACCGCAAAGGCATCGTCGTCTCCATCGTCAATTTCCTCGTCCAGAATTACGACGTCAACATCCTCAATGCCGACCAGCACCAGGACGTGGAACTCGGTTTCTTCTTCATGCGCGTGGAGTTTTCGACCGAGGCCGGCGGCTTCGACGAGGCTGGTTTCCGCGCGGCTTTCGAGCCTCTGGCGCGAGAGTTCCGCATGAACTGGCGCATCGAGTTCGCCGACGTGTCGCGCAACGTCGCGATCTTCGTCTCGCAGTACCTGCATTGCCTCTCAGACCTTCTCCACCGCCATCAGACGGGCGAGTTCCGGTGCAACGTCGCCCTGATTGCCAGCAACCACCAGAACGCACGCCCGCTGGCGGAGTTCTACAACATCCCCTTCCACTATTTTCCGGTTACCGGTGCGGACAAGTCATCGGTTGAGGCCGCGCAACTCGACCTGCTGCGCGAACACGCTGTCGATCTGGTCGTCCTGGCCCGCTACATGCAGATACTTTCGCCGGCGTTCGTCGATGCGTACCCGCGGCGCATCATCAACGTCCACCACTCGTTTCTTCCCGCATTCACCGGCGCGCGCCCGTATCACGCGGCGTTCGCCCGCGGCGTCAAGCTGATCGGGGCGACCAGCCATTACGTCACCGAAGTGCTCGACGAAGGTCCGATCATCGAGCAGGAAGTGGTCCGCGTGACGCAGAACGACCAACTCCCCTCGCTCATCCAGAAGGGCCGCGATTTGGAGCGCATGGTGCTCTCCCGGGCCGTGCAGTGGCACCTCGGCCACCGCATTCTTTCTTATGCTAATAAGACCGTCATCTTTGCGTAGCTCGGATTCTTCTTTGCCGTAGAGCTCTCCAGCGGGCCGGGGATGAAGCCCGCTGCTACTCCGCACGGTGCGCACAAAGGAGACCTATATACCATCTGGGAATTCGTCCCGGGGACCGCCTTTCGGCGGTTTTTGCCGCTTCGGGTTGTGGAGGAGCGAACGGCGACGGAAAAAAGCGGTTCTGTTCAGGTGCGAGGTGCGAGAGGTTGAGGAGCGAGGGTTCTGGACAGCTGAGAGCTATGGAGCGCAGAGGTCCAGCTTCCGGCCTGTAGGGCGCCTGGATGCGCGGTTTTGGCTAGGTGACGCTGATCGGGGTTTCCGGTGCGAGGCGAGAGCCGAGGTGGGGGACCAGGAGCTGGAAGACAATCAGCGCGAAGATATACGCCCCCGCAGCCAGCGAGAAGACCAGCAACTGGTGCAGCGAGAGGTTGCGTTTGACGATCCAGGTAAAGGCCGCACCGCCCGCGGCCCCGGCGGCCCCGCCGATGCCGACGACCGTTGACACGGCCGTCGAGGGGAACATGTCGCCGGGGGTGGAAAAGATGTTGGCGCTCCAGCCCTGGTGGGCGGCCGTCGCAAGGCAGAACAGACCGATGGCCGGCCAGGGATTGGCCGGGAAGAGGTGGCCCATGTACGGCACAAAGACGATCGGCACCACGCAGACCGCGCAGATGAGCATCGCCACCTTGCGGCCGCGGTTGACGCTGGAGCCGCGGTTCATCAGGAAGCCGGAGAGCCAGCCGCCGGCGATCGAGCCAATGCTCGCCACGGTGTAGATGACGATGAGCGGATACTTGACGTGGTTGAGATCGAGGCCGTAGTTGTCGTTGAGGAATTTGGGCAGATAGAAGAGGTAAAACCACCAGATGGGGTCGGTGAGGCCCTTGGCGATGCAGAAACCGTAGAAACCGCGGCTGTGGAACAACGTGCGGTACACTCGGCCGCCCTGAATGACCGGGGCCAGTTCGCGCTGCGTGGTGCTGGAGGTGCGGCGCAACTTGTTATACGGGAAAATGACCCAGACGACACACCAGATGAGGCCCATGGAGCCGGTGCAGATGAAGGCCGCGTGCCATCCCCATTTGGCGGTGACGGCGGCGATCATGACGGGTGCGATGAAGGCGGAGGCGTTGGAGCCGGAGTTGAAGATGCCGACGGCTTTGGCCCGCTCCTCGGTGGGAAACCACTCGGTGGTGGCCTTGATGGCGGCGGGGAAATTGCCCGACTCTCCCAGGCCCAGGAAGACGCGGGCGATGCAGAAACCGAGGACGCTGGTGACCAGCGAGTGGCTGATGGAGGCGCAAGCCCAGACGAGGATGGCCAGCGCGTAGCCGGTTTTGGTGCCCAGCTTGTCGATGATGCGCCCGGCGAAAAGGAAGCCGACGCCGTAGGCGATCTGGAAGTAGATCAGGATGTTGCCGAAGTTGTTGTCGTAGGCGACCTGATACTTGGGGTCGAGCCCCGGCACCCAGCCCATGAACGGCAGGTGCAGCAGCGGCTCGATCAGCGAGAAGACCGAGCGGTCCATGTAGTTGATGGTCGTCGCCAGAAAGAGAAGGAAACAGACAAACCACCGGATATTGGACCTATCGGGAGCGTGCGCGGTGAACTCGGAGGAAAAAGCTGCGGTCTTCGCTGACATGAGACTCCCGGTTTGGGTCGAATGCGGTCGCAGATGAGGATAACCGATAAGACAGGTTCCGGGTTCCCGGTGCTCGGTTCTGGCAGGTTAGTGGCTGGCGGTGATGCCGAGGACGTAGGGGTAGAGGAGCGAGAAAAAGACCAAGGTTGCCGCCATCAAGTCCATGTAAAGGCAGAAGATAACACCGCCGTGGTAGAGGTCCCACCGGGGCCGGATGCAGCGGGCGGTTTCGACGATGCCAAGCACAACGCATAACGCGGGGAAGAGCAGCAGCAGCGTGGCGCGGTTGTGGGGGAAGTCGGAGAGCCAGAGGGTCAATACAACGCTGCCGACGACCAGCAGGTTGCCCCGGCTGAGCGAAGGTTTGCGCGGATGAAAGATTGCCGATGTCACGAAGACCCTACTTCGGTGCTGCGGGTGGAGACGTTGCCGGTGAAGATGCCGCCGGTGGAGGCGTTGAGGCGGCAGGGGCCGCGGGTGGAGGTGGCGGAGGCGGAAGGCGGTCGACCGCTGTGGTTGGAATTTCCACGACTCCCATGCGCCCGGAGACAACGTCGTGGACGCCGATGCGGAGGAAGCTTTCGTTCCTGGCGGGCGCGCTGATCTGAAGACGATAGGCGAATGCGGACTTCAACGCCTTGGTATAGCTTTCCGGCGTCATGTTCAGGTTGATCGTGTCGCCTTCGATGTTCAACAGCTTGCCGTCGGCGTCGTAGACCAGGGCGACGAACTCGATGGCGCCGTGGCGGCGACCGTCACTCTGCAAGGGGATGGAAAAGTCCGAGGCGAGTGCGGCGAAGTCGAGGTCGTAGCGGCGGTAGGGGCCCTTCAGGTTGGCGCTGGGATTCAACTCATTCTTGGGGGCGACGGTAGCTTCGGTCGCGGTGGAGTCGGGCAGCACGCGGACTTTGAAGAGTATCTCGGCTGGCGTGGGCGAGCCGCGCTGCATGGACTGGAAGGCGTAGGCGGGACTCCCCGTCGGGGGCTTGGCGACAGGAGGAGCGAGGATCGATTCCGAAGGGTGGCGGGCGTGGGGGTCGTCGGCGTAGTAGCCACGGCGGTAGGAAAGCTTGAGGCCGCGCGCCGCGAAATCGCCTTCGAGCTGCACCTGGATGTTGCGGTACTCGCCGCGCTGCTCGCGGTTGGTCGGCGTGTAGGTCAGGGTGTAGTAGTTGGAGCCGGCCTCGATGGCCTTGGTGACGGCGGCGGCCAGGCCGTTGGTGTTGTAGAAGGCGTGGCCGCCGGTGTCGTCGGCGACCTGCTCCATCGCCATGTGCTCCTGCGCGTTCTGCTGGTTGAAGGCGGCGATGTCGCTGGCCATCCTGCCGGGGTTTCCGACGTAGGCCCTGCCGGAACGCGAGGCGTCGAACATGGGCAGCGTCTGGAGGCCGCGGGCGTCGATGGGATAGACGGCGACGCGGGCGCGGTCGAGCAGGTTGCTGGCCTCGCGAAGCTGGTCGCCGGCGTCGTTTTGGACGGCGAAGGGGTTGTCGAGCGAGGGGTCGGGGAAGATGGTCAGAGGGAATGAGCCGGAGAACCAGATCAAATTCTTGCGGCCGGGAAAGGCGCCGAGGTAGCGGGCGATATTTTCAAAGGCGGCGACGGTGTAGTCGATGCGAAGCTGGGTCTGGAAGGTGGCATTCTGGGCCTCGAACTGCTGCACGCCGGCGATGGCAGTTGCGCTGGCGCCGGCTTCGGTCATCGCGTCGGCCATGGACATCGGGTCGGTATTGCTGCCGGCGGGGTCGTCGAGCAGGACCGAGGCGCGGGGGATGAGGCGATGCTCTACCGCGGCTTTGAGGACTTCAGGATCGGAACTGAAACCCTGGAGCAGGATCAGATGGTTGGTCAAACCGAAGATGGCGACGCGGGTGCCGGGCTTCTCGTTCTTGACGAACTGCTGTAGCTGGTAGCGGACGTAGGCCTGGTCCTTCATCGGCGTGTTGAGGGCGTCGAGCAGGAGGACGTTGAGGGTGCTGTCGGGGGGAACGGGCTGGTAGTCGGTGAAGACCCCCGGCGGAAGGTGGAGCGGCGGCGGAAGTTTGGCGTGGGAGAAGTCGGCGGCGGCGTGCTCGTCGAAGGTCTTGACGGTCTGCGGCTTCTTGTTTTCGCTGACGGCGAAGTCGCCGCGCGGGAGGCCGCGGACCGGGTTGCCGGCCTTGTCCTGGACCACCACGTCGACGACGACCAACTGGGTCCCCGTGGTGATGGTGGCGGTGGGAATTGGGGCGGCGGGCTGGTGGTTTTGCAGCTTCGGCGCGGGGGCCGGCGGAGTGGCCTGCGGGGCCTGGGCGGCCGCTGCCACGCCCAGAACGAGCGTCGTGCATAGCAAGTGCGGAAATACGCGCATGGACCGTCTCCTGTTTTCCATACTAGACGGACGCGGACCGGCAGGGGTTTCGCTCTTTGCGTTGAGAGCGCCTGGCGTCCGCGCTATGCGGTTGCGCCCTGCCCAGCCATGGCGCGGATGGACTCGCCGAAGGGGGCGCGGAGGACGCCGCGCTCGGTGATGATGGCGGTAATGTACTTCGCCGGGGTGACATCGAAGGCGGGGTTTTCGATGCCGACGCCGTCGGGCGTCATCTGGATGCCGTTGGAATGAGTGACTTCGCGGGGGCTGCGCTGTTCGATAGGGATCTGGTCTCCGTGGCTGGTTGCCAGGTCGATGGTGTTGAAGGGAGCGGCGACATAGAACGGGATACCATGTTCCTTGGCGAGAATGCCGACGCCGTAGGTACCGATCTTGTTGGCGGTGTCGCCGTTGGCGGCGATGCGGTCGGCGCCGACGATGACCGCCTGGATGCGGCCCTTGGACATCAGGTGGGCGGACATGTTGTCGCACAGGACGGTAGTCGGGATATTGTCCTTCATCAGCTCCCAGGCGGTGAGGCGGGCGCCTTGCAGGAAGGGACGAGTCTCGTCGGCCAGGACGTCGATCTTGTGGCCGCGCTCGATGGCCGCTCTGATTACACCGAGCGCCGAACCGTAGCCGCAGGTCGCGAGGGCCCCGGCGTTGCAATGGGTGAGGACGGTGCCTTCCTGCGGCAGAAGTTCGGCACCGAATGCGCCCATCCGCTTGCAGGCGGCGATGTCTTCGTCGTACAGCCGGCAGGCGAGGGCGACGACGGCGGCCTTAATGACCGGGATCGGCGTATTGGCGGCGGCGAGCTGGTTGTAGAAGTCGCGCACCTGCCCAATCCCCCAGAAGAGATTGACCGCGGTGGGGCGCGTAGCCGCGAGGAGGTCGCAGATTTCGGCGACTTCGGCGTCAAGGGTGGGTATGTCGGTGGCCGTGCTGCGGTCTATTCCAATAGCAACGCCCATCGCCGCCGACACGCCGATCGCCGGAGCGCCGCGGACGATCATGTCGCGGATGACGGTGGCGACCTGCTTATAGTCGGTGGCGAGTACGTAGGTCTCTTCGAGGGGGAGCTTGGTCTGGTCGAGGAAGTTGACGCCCGCAGGCGTCCATTCGAGGGTGGGGATCATGTCTCTGTAAGTTTATCGCGGATGGGGTGGCGGCGGGATTAGGATGGGATATGGGATCGCGGCGCTTCGCCGGTGTTTGGTTTGCCGCATTTTCGCTGGATCACCCACCTCCTCATGTACATGCGGCTTACGGAGGGGTGACGGCTATTCTGGATCTCCTCCCTGAGGGTGGCGTGGATCTTGCCGACCGAACCAATCCGTATTTTCCAGCGAACGCCAAGCGAAGCAATATTCGGCGGATAATACGGATAGCGCGAGAAAATGAAGCAGCGTTGCGCACGCTATGGGAGACGGTACATGGATGATGTCGACGTGATGGATGAGGTCGAGGCACCGCTGGATGCGAGGACCGAGGCACAGATCGACGCCTTTATCGCGAGGTCCGTGGGGGTGCCTCCGCCGGCAAGGGTAACTTCCGTGCGCTTCGATGAAAGCCAGGACCGCGTTGTGATTCTGATCGACGATGGCTGCCGGCTTGAGATTCCTCGTTCGAACCTGCAATGCATCGCGACCGCACCGCTGGAACAGGTTCGCGAGGTGGAGCCTTTCATGCTCGGAACCGCGATCAACTGGCCGCAGCTGGATTATGCGTTTCCGCTGGATGGGTTGCGGGAAGGCCGCTACGGAAACGATCAGTGGATGAAGATTCTCAGGCAGGCGCGGGAGCCCCAGTTGCAGAAGGCAAGCTAGCAGTCAACCGCGAAGAAGCTTCGGGCGGACGAAAGTCAAGAGAGCCCGGAAGAGCCAGGTAAATTACTTGCGCGGCCGGCATCACAACTGGACCCTGCTATCCTTCCACGCAATTGATCCTGATATCTCCTGGACAATTTGACCCTTCGGCGATCTCCGCAGTGTACCCTGGGCTGGATCGAAAGAAGGAGAGCCGTTATTCTGACGCGTTGACGCCCGCTCCGCGGAAGCGTACCGTCAAAACGAGGTGACGCTCATGGTCAAAACAATGCCCGTACCTCCCGCGGCCTTGTACAACGATATTCCTCCAGGGTTCTGGGTGGCTCTATCGATGGACGAGCAACATGTGATTGCTTCAGCTAAAACAATGGATGAAGTGGTTAGCCGGGCAGAGTCTATCGGCGAGCTTGAATATGTAATCGATAGGGTGCCACCGAAGGATTTACTTGTTCTCTGATCCTTTCATTCGAGTTCCATTTAAGGTGAGAACCGATGATTCGGGCAAGGAATTCCTGTCCGTCCAATTGACCCTATTGCTTGAAAATGCGACCGATACGGCAAAAACGAAGTATGCGAAGTGCATCGTCGATTCGGGTGCGGTTTTTACGGTTTTTCACGCCTCCTTCGCCAAACATCTCGGGCTGGATATTTCTGGCAGCGAGCAAATTACCGTGGTCGGCATTGGCGGGTCGCGGTCGCTTTGGTTACACGACATTCGCCTGCATCTTCCCGGAGGGCCACTGATGGCGCGGGTGGGTTTTCAGGAAGATCTGCCAGTACCGGGGCTCCTCGGGATGCAGGGATTCTTTGAGCATTTCCGGATCACTTTCGATGGCGCAAACCGGGAGTGCGAGTTGGAGCGTATCCTCAAATCCTGATCGTCGGCTAGTCGGCTTGGAAAAATTCTCCCGGCTGGTATAGAATTGCAGATGGTGCGTGTACCTTCCGCCGTCTCCGTTTGCCTTTGGGCCAGGGGACACCGAAAGCCCACGAAACAGTTGTCAGAACTATAGAGCGGGCCCGCAACGGCCCATTCGAGGAGATTGTTTGTCGAAGGAAGATGCTATTGAAGTCATGGCAGTGGTCACCGAGATCCTGCCCAACGCGCTGTTCAAGGTCGAGCTCGAGAACAAGCACCAGGTCCTCGCGCACGTCTCCGGTCGCATGCGCAAGAACTTCATCCGCATTCTTACCGGAGACCGCGTCGCCATCGAACTGAGTCCTTACGACCTGAATCGCGGGCGCATCGTTTACCGCTACAAGTAGAAAAAGGTTGTCGGTTCTGGGTTGTAGGTTCTCGGTAAGAGCGCTTTTCACCCGCAACCGAGAACCAAGAACCCAGAATTGGAGTTGCAATGAAAGTCCGTGCATCAGTAAAACCGATCTGCGACAAGTGCAAGGTGATCCACCGCAAGGGCGTGGTTCGCGTCATCTGCGAGAACGCCAAGCACAAGCAGAGGCAAGGCTAGTCGTAGCGCAATAGTGTCTTTGCTTTACTCACTATTCACTATTCACTATCCCCTGCTTTTACGGCCCCGATGGGCGAGTTAGCCGAAGTCAAGGCTTGCGATGAACCCGTTGGAGACAGAGCCATCAGCACCGTGTCGATAGCCCAGGTCAGCCGTACAACCCATCACCCGGCGTTCAGTCAAGCACTGAAGCAGCCCCAACCGAAAGGCTAAACATGGCACGTATTGCCGGCGTCGACCTTCCTGGAAACAAGCAGGTCCGGATCGCCCTTACCTACATTTACGGCATCGGAGACCCCCGCGCCCTCAAGATCCTTGAGAAAGCCGGCGTCGACCCGTCCGCCAAGATGGGCACCCTCGACGAGGACCAGCTCAACAAGATTCGTCAGGTCATCGAGGCCGAGGGCGGGATCGAAGGCGACCTCCGCAAGGAAGTCTCGCTCAACATCAAGCGCCTGATCGAGATTCAGTCCTACCGTGGCCTCCGTCACCGCCGTTCGCTTCCTGTCCGCGGCCAGCGCACCCATACCAACGCTCGCACCCGCAAAGGTCCTCGCAAGGGCACCGTTGCCGGCAAGAAGAAAGTGACCAAGTAAGCCATGGCAAAGACTCAGAACAAGACAGCCGGCGCTGCGAAGGTCGGCAAGAACAAGAAGTTCAAGAAGCGCGAACGCAAGAACGTTCCATTTGGGCTCGTTTTCATCCAGGCGACGTTCAACAACACCATCGTCACCATCACCGACCAGCAGGGCAATACGCTGTCGTGGAAGTCTTCCGGTTCGCTCGGGTTCCGCGGTTCGCGCAAGGGCACGCCGTTCGCGGCACAGCAGGCAGCGGTCAACGCCGCCAACGCTGCTCGCGACCATGGTGTGCGCTCGGTCGACGTTCGCGTTTCGGGCCCCGGCTCCGGCCGCGAGTCCGCAATCCGCGCACTCGCCGCTGCCGGTATCGATGTCCGCAGCATCCGCGACGTTACGCCGATGCCGCATAACGGCTGCCGCCCGCCCAAGCGCCGCAGAGTGTGATCCATGTCCCTCCCCGGTAAGTGCGACTTCTGTGAAGGACGTATCGAGGAGGGACAGGGCTTTGTCTGTAAGTGCTCTTTCATGTATGCGGTTTGCGGCCGTTGCGCGCTCCGCATGATGACTTGCCCGATTTGCGACATGACGTATGTGTCGGCCGCATTCGCCAAGTCGAAGAAGAAGCTGACCTAACCGGATCGCGACGAAGCGCTGCCAGCGTGTAAAGCGATCGACAACCGAAGTACGGAGATAGAAAGAAATGGCACGTTATACAGGACCTCGGAGTATTGGCGACATCACGCCGATGCCGCACAACAGCTGCCGTCCTCCGAAGCGCCGGAAGTTGTAATGGCTCTCACGTTCTGGCAGGAGCCGAGGAAGCGATGGGGACTAATCGCCGCATTCGTCGTCGGCACGGTTGCCTACAATCTATTGCGATACAAGCATTGGGATTGGGCTGCTAACCTGCTGGCATTTGTTTTCGTAGTTTGGCTTTTGCTTAGCTTGCGTTCGTTTCTTCCTTATAGATATCGAAGAATATTCGGAGAGAACGAACGTGACTAACTACCACCTAACCGGATCGCGACGAAGCGCTGCCAGCGTGTAAAGCGATCGACACCAGAACCACAAGAAGTAATTCAGGAGATCTACGAAATGGCACGTTATACAGGACCCGTCTGCCGCCTTTGCCGCCGCGACGGAACAAAGCTTTTCCTCAAGGGACCGAAGTGCTTCAGCGACAAATGCCCCATCGAGAAGCGCAACTTCCCTCCCGGCCAGCACGGCCAGTCCAAGAAGATCAAGAAGGTTGTCGGCTACGGTCTGCAGCTTCGCGAGAAGCAGAAGGCCAAGCGCATCTACTTCACGCTCGAGACGCAGTTCCGCGCGTACTACGAGAAGGCTGCGAACCGCACCGGCGTTACCGGCGAACTCCTGCTGCAACAGCTTGAGACGCGCCTCGACAACGTCTGCTACCGGCTGGGATTTGCGCTTTCGCGCCGCCAGTCGCGCCAGGTCGTTCGTCACGGACACGTCCAGGTCAACGGCCGCAAGGTGAACATTCCTTCCTTCCAATGCAAGGTCGGCGACGAGATCGCGATCCGCGAAGGTTCGAAGGAACTCGTTCTGCTCGCCACGGCGAAGGACTTTGTTTCGGGCCAGACGCGCGTGCAGTGGATTGAAGTCGCCAGCGACAATCTGTCGGGCAGGATCATCGCCCTGCCGAAGCGCGAGGACGTCAACCTGCCGGTCAACGAGCAGCTGATCGTCGAACTTTACAGCAAGTAAAGTAACAAGTTTGGGTGGCCCATCCTTTCGCGATTCTGCGGAAGGGTGGGGTGCCTTATGCTGCGGCAGCAACGCAGCCAGCATCACCACAACCGTCGTACCATCAGCCCCGCAAAATGCTTCGCGTGGCGATGAAGAAAGGACAACCATGCTTTGGAGAGGTTTCCAGAAGCCCAAGCGTCTTGCCGTTGAGCAGGACACCCTGACCCCCAGTTTCGGCAAATTCAGCGCCCAGCCTTTTGAGCGCGGATTCGGCACAACGATCGGCAATGCGCTTCGCCGCACCCTGTTGTCGTCAATCGAAGGCGCGGCAGTAACCGCCGTGAAGATTGAGGGTGTTTTACACGAGTTCCAGTCGATCACCGGCGTTGTAGAAGACGCGACCGACATCATCCTGAACCTGAAGCAGATCCCGTTCAAGCTGAACGGCGAAGGCCCCAAGGCCCTCTACCTCCGCGCGGATGCCGCGGGCGTGGTGCTGTCGGGTTCGATCGAGGCCGACAGCGATGTCGAAATCCTCGACCCCAACGTGTACATCTGCACCATCTCCGAAGGCGGCCGCATCGACATGGAGATGCGCCTGAAGCGCGGCCGTGGCTACGTTTCCGCCGACAAGAACTTCGACGCCGACCTCGGCATCGGGTTCATCCCGGTGGATTCGGTCCACTCGCCCGTGCGCAAGGTCAACTACATCGTCGAGGCTGCGCGTCTCGGTCAGATCACCGACTACGACAAGCTCTCGCTGGAGATCTGGACGAACGGAACGATTCTTCCCGCCGACGCGCTTGGGCTTTCCGCCAAGCTCCTCAAGGACCACATGACCATCTTCATCAACTTTGAAGAGGAAATGGAAGCCGGCAGCCACGAGGGTCTCGACGGCCCGCTGGTCCGCAACGAAAACCTGAACCGTTCGGTGGAAGAGTTGGAACTCTCAGTTCGCAGCTACAACTGCCTGAAGAACGCCAACATCGCCACCATCGGCGAGCTGATCCAGAAGACTGAAGCCGAGATGTTGAAGACCAAGAACTTCGGCCGCAAGTCGCTGAACGAGATCAAGGAAATCCTCGCGCAGATGGGTCTTTCGCTGGGCATGAAGATCGACGACCAGGGCAACCCGGTCCCCGGCCCCACGTCCATCCTGCCCGCTGCAACGCTGGCCCAGAGCTACAGCAGCTTCGATGACGAGGATGAAGACGATGACGACGATCTGGATCTGCCGATGGAGACCGACAACTTCTAAGTGCAGGGGTTAGGGATTAGGGAACAGGGATTAGAAAAGCCCTGTTCCCCTATCCAGCAACACATCTTCCAGCGGAGCAAGACGGAAATGGGCGAATCGTACAAAGATCTTTTGGTTTGGCAGCGGGCGATTCAAATGACGCTCGCAATTTATCGCCTGACAGAGGGTTTTCCGAAGGATGAACGTTTCGGTCTCACCAGTCAGCTTCGGCGCGCTGGAGTTTCTGTAGCGAGCAACATTGCAGAAGGTTATGCACGGGCTACGCGCGGAGAATATAAACAATTTCTCTGCATGGCGCGTGGTTCCAACTCAGAGGTACAAACGCAGTTAGTCATTGCGCGGGAGTTGGGGTTAGGAAGTCCCAAATTGCTCGATACTGCCGAGGGGCTATCGAACGAAGTGGGCAAAATGATGGCAGCAATTCTTCGTAATCTCTGAACTCGGAGTTTTGCGTCTTTCCTAATCCCTAATCCCTAATCCCTAATCCCTCGAAGGTAAGCCGGTCAACAGGCAAGACCTGGGCCGAAGGAGACGAAAGCCATGCGCCATCGCAACGGCGGTTTTAAATTAGGTAGAAACACATCACATCGACGGGCACTGCTTCGCAATCTCGTCACATCCATCATTGTGAACGACCGCGTTCACACCACCATTACGAAGGCCAAGGCCACGCGGCCCATCGTCGAGAAGATGATCACCCTCGGCAAGAACGGCAGCGTCCACGCCCGCCGCCAGGCACTCGCTTACATGATGACGCCGGAGTCGGTCGACCGCCTGTTCAAGATCGTGTCCCCGCGCTACGAGGGACGCAACGGCGGATACAGCCGCATCGTCCGCACCGGCGTCCGCAAGGGCGACGCGTCGGAGATGGCGTACATCGAGTTGCTCGGCGCCGAGCAGGAGCTGTCCGAGAAGGCAGCCAAGCGTGAAGACGCCCGCGCCAAGAAGCGCGAAGAGCTGCAGAAGCAGCTCGAAGAGCGCGCCCCGGGTGAGGATTCCGACCCGTCCGCGACGGCGTAGTTTCAGCCGCCCGCAACCTCAAAAGGCGCGTCCTTCGGGGCGCGCCTTCTGCATCTTTCTAATCCCTAATCCCTGTTCCCTAATCCCTGTAAACTGGCACTATCGCAATGTCGAAGTTCTATCTCACAACACCGATTTACTACGTCAACGCCCGCCCCCACATCGGTCACGCGTACACCACCATCGTCGCGGACGTGCTCGCGCGGCGGCATCGCCTGCTGGGCGACGACACGCTCTTCCTCACCGGTACCGACGAGCACGGACAGAAGATCGAGCGCAGCGCCGCTGTGGCTAGCATCTCGCCGCAGCAGTTGGCCGATGATGTTTCTATTCAGTTCCGCAATCTGTGGGACCGCATGGGTCTCACCTACGACCGCTACATTCGCACGACCGACCCGAAACACAAACGCGGCGCGCAAAAGCTGTTTGCCGAACTTTACGAGCGCGGCGCGATCTACCTGAGTTCCTACACCGGCCAATACTCTATCGGTGAGGAAATCTTCGTCGAAGGCCCCCCCGGGACCATCGGCCCCGACGGCAAACCGACCGAAACCGTCACCGAAGAGAACTTCTTTTTCCGCCTCTCGGACTACCAGCTCCCACTCATCAATCTCATCGAGTCCGACACACTCCTCATCACCCCGGAGTCTCGCAAGAACGAAGTCCTCGGCTTCCTGCGCGGCAACGTGAGTTCTACCGGGGTAGCAGGCACTACCGGAGTAGCAGCGGGCTTAAGCCCACGGAAAACGGCCCCCGATGAAGAAGGGGCTTTAGCCCCGGGCTGTGTCTCCGAGGCCGCACCGACCCTCGCCCACTCCGCCCTCGGCAACCCCTACGTCCCCGGCAACCTCCGCGACCTTTCCGTCTCGCGCTCCAGCTTCACCTGGGGCATCCCCGTCCCCGAGCCCGCCGCCAGCGCGACGGAAAAGAAGCACGTCATGTATGTCTGGCTCGACGCGCTCGCCAACTATATGACTGCTGTCGGCTACGGCAGCGACGCGCCAGAAGACGTCGCCGATTTCGCCCGCTACTGGCCCGCCGATCTGCACATCATGGCCAAGGAAATCACGCGCCAGCACTGCGTCTACTGGCCCGCGTTCCTGCTCGCCGCTGGGATTCCGCTGCCTAAAGCTGTGACCGCGCACGGCTGGCTACTTTTTGATAACTCTAAGATGTCGAAGTCCAAGGGCAATATTGTCCGCACCGAAACGATTCTCGACGGCTTCGGCGACCACGTTTACGGCAAGCAATTTCCCGACAGCACCAAGCCCGAGCGCGATCTTTTCGCCGCCGACGTTATGCGTTACTTCCTGCTCCGTGAAATTCCGTTCGGCCAGGACGGTAGCTTCAGCTTCGACGCCCTCATCACTCGCTACAACGCCGACCTCGCTAACGGTTACGGCAACCTCGTAAGCCGTACGGCGAATATGATTCAGCAATATTTTGAAGGAATAGTCCCAGCCGGATTGGCGGATACTTACGGTTTGGAAAGCGATTTCGAAAATGAGACAAGTGGCTTAATTGGCGTCATTCGCGAGACACAAAAGACCTATGAAGACTTCATGGCCGATAATGACTTCGCGATTGCTCTCTCAGCTCCTTTTAGCAAGGTCGCGGCAGTAGATCGTTATATCTCCGATCATGCCCCTTGGAAACTCGCAAAGCAACCAGATGAGCAGAATCGCAAAAAGTTAGCGGTAATACTTCACACCGCCATAAACGCGATTCGCAGCATTACGGTTCAGCTTTATCCGTTTATTCCCTACACAGCTGCTAAAGTCTGGACTCAGCTTGGTTATATCGGACTCGCCGCTTCGAACGGCGACTTGAATAATCTGCAATGGGGTGGGCTGAAGCCCGGAACAAAACTCGGCCCGCTCGCCCCCATCTTTCCACGCGCCGACAAAGGACTCGTCCAAATTATGACCGACATGGAAAACCCCGAAGCTGGCAGCTCGAAGCTCGAAGCTGAAAACGCAAACCCCCGCCCCGACGCACCGCTGAAGTCCGCCGACACCCCGACTCCGGCACCCCCGGTGACCGACGACCCGATGCACCCCGGCGCGCCGCCGCGGACCAGCGCCTTCGAAGAGCCGGCCGCCGGTTCACACGTCGGAGGCAGTGCGGCGATTACGACCGAGCGCCCGCCTGCTCCGTCGCACACGGAAGCGACGCCGAGTGGGGTGTTTGCGTCGGTCGCTTCGCAGGTCCCCGTCACCGCAAGCGACACCGCCGCCGCGCAGCAGAGCCCGCAAATCACCATCGACGACTTCGCCAAAATTGAACTCCGCGTCGCCGAAATCAAGGTCGCCGAGCGCATTCCCAAGGCCGACAAACTCCTCCGCCTCGAAGTGGACCTCGGCTACGAGAAGCGCCAAATCCTCTCCGGCATTGCCGAGTGGTACACGCCCGAAGAACTCATCGGCCGCCGCATCGTCGTCATCACCAACCTCGCGCCCCGCAAGATGCGAGGGCTGGAGTCGCACGGCATGTTGCTGGCCGCGTCGGAGGGTGAGGGCGGGAAGCCGGTGCTGGCGACGTTTGGTGAGGAGATTGCGCTCGGGTCGAGACTGAAATAAGGCAGGGAACAGGGATTAGGGATTAGGGATTAGGGATTAGAAAGACGCCCGGTTTCTAATCCCTAATCCCTGTTCCCTAATCCCTTACATTTGTCCGTGGCTGATGGAGACGATGAAGTAGTGCGCATTCGTCGTGCCGACATTTTTGAGGCCGTGCATCTGGTTGGACGCCGAGTAGACGATGTCGCCGGGGCCGACCGGTTCGGCCTTGCCTTCGTTGTTGAGGTACTCCAGCTTGCCCTGGCGGATGAGCACGAACTCCGTGTTACGGTGTTTGTGGGCCGGGTGCGGCTCCTTGCCCGGGGGCAGCATGGTTTCGTGGACCTCCACGAACTCGCCCGTAGGCAGCGTTCCGTGCATCACGGCGCGGCTTTCTCCGCCGTTCGCGTTCTTGACTACGGGAAGCGCGTCGAAGCGGAAAACCTTCGATTCCGCCATCGTGGTCGTGTCGCCCGTCTGCGCCTCAGCCACGGTCGCCAGCATGGCGAACGCCGTCATCGCTCCGACCATTTCACGCCGATTCATCGTCTTCATCTTCTCTCCTTTTGAACGTCAAACCTTCACATCGCCACCCACGGCGACTATGAAATACTTCGCGGGCCCGTCGCCGATATTTCTTACAGAATGCAGAGTGCCCTTCGCCACGTAGAAAACGGTGCCAGGGCCGCCGCGCTCGATGTTGTCCTCGAACTTGAACTCCATCGTGCCCTGCTGCACCATGATGATCTCGGTGTGCTCGATGCGGTGCATGGGATTGGGCGCCATGCCGGCAACCTGCATCGACTCGTGCAGCGCCACCGCTTCGCCGGTCGGGAGGCGGCCGCGCATCACGTCGCGGCTCTCTCCGCCGTTGGCCATTTTTCTGACCGGCATTTCGGCGAAGCGGAAAATTTTGCTGGCTGCCATTTCATCCATGCGGATAATCCTATGCCAGCTCCGGCGCGCGGTACTCTGGTAGATAGCGATTTATGCAGATCATCGACTCTCACTGCCATCTCGACGACTACGAAGACCTCGCGGGCGTGATTGCGCGCGCGGCAGAAGCTGGCGTCGGCACCATGCTCGCCATCGGCATCGGCGACGGCCCCGACACCATGCACCGGGCGCTCGAGTTGGCGCACCAGCACTCGCAAGTCTTCGCGACCGCCGGCATTCATCCGCAGGAAGCGCATCAGGCGACGGAGGAGAATCTCACCCGCTTAGCGGCGCTGGTGGCAGACCCGCGGTGCGTTGCCGTCGGCGAAATCGGCCTCGACTACTATCATCTGAACAATCCCGGTATCCCTACGCAGCAGGCGGCGTTCGTCGCGCAGCTGGGCATCGCCGCCGAAGCCCGCAAGCCCATCACAATTCATTGCCGCACGTCGGAACTTGCGATCCCTGCTGCCAAGGCTAAGTACGGGCCTGCCGACGCCTGGGAAGACCTCCTCGCACTGATCGCCGAACACTGGACGCCGACCGGGCTGCCGGGGATCATGCACTGCTTCTCCGGGAACGGGGACCAGGCGGCGCGATCGCTCGCCGCGGGCTTTTATCTCTCCTTTGCCGGAAACCTCACCTACCCGAAATCGACGATCATCCAGACCGTTGCCCGTACCGCGCCGCTGGATCGGATTCTGGTGGAAACCGATGCGCCGTTCCTGTCGCCGATACCCCACCGCGGCGATCAAAACGAGCCCGCGCGCACGGCGATTACCGCAAGATTCCTCGCGGAGCTTCGCGGCATCTCATACGAAGAAGTCGCGGTGCAAACAACCGCAAATTTTCATACGCTCTTCCCCAGCACCCGCGGTACGGCATAATGGACAGCGACCGCAACATCGATTTCTAAAGGAAACCAATCATGGCAGCCGATCAAAGTTTCAACGTCGTCAGCAAAGTAGAAATTCAGGAAGTCAAAAACGCCATCGACCAGGCGACCAAGGAAGTCAACGCACGCTTCGATTTGAAGAATTCGAAGTCGACCATCGCGCTCGAAAAGGAAGAGGCGATCCAACTCGCGTCGCAGGACGAGTACACGCTCAAGGCCGTCATCGAAATCCTGTCGCAGAAGCTGGTCAAGCGCGGCGTTTCGCTGAAGGCGTTGGAGTACGAGAAGCTCGAGCCCGCATCGAACTCCTCCGTCCGCCAGAAGATCAAGCTGAAGCAAGGCATCGCGTCCGATGCGGCGAAAAAGATCCAGGCGTTTATCAAGGACTCGAAGGTCAAAGCCAACTCGAGCATCCAGGGCGAAGTAGTGCGCGTCAGTTCGAAGGACCGCGATGTGCTGCAGGACGTGATGGCGAAACTGCGGGCAAAGGACTTCGGGATCGACCTGCAGTTTACGAACTTCCGCTCGAATTAGGCGCTACGGTTCGACGATCTTGACGCTGGGAAAGTACGTTCTGAAAACACCCTTGTCGAAGGTCAGCAGCTCTGCGCCGCGAACCATGGCGTGGGCGCCGATGAGGAAGTCGGCGGCCACTCTTTTCGTCTCGTGAGGGGCGTGATGCTTGCGGGAATGCCGAGCACCGTCACGGCGCCTGGCCAGATGCCGTGCGTTCGCCGCGCCGGCCTTGCGCCAGATTTCCTCTTCAAGCAACCAGTCGACATCGATGCGGGCCCGTTGCAGAAATATCTCCAGATCGAAGCCATCGCGCTTCGGCATAGCGCACAGTTCAACGAATACAGGCGCGCAGATAGTCAAAGGCCCCTTTGCGGCGGCCTTTTGGAGGCAGCGTTTCGCGGGGAGATTGAAGGCTTCATCTTCGTTGAAAAGCCCGAGGATCGCATTCGTGTCGATCGACGTCACAGCTCGCCACGGACTTCCCGTATCCAATGGAGCGCGGCCTTCTTACCCTTGCCAACTCCGGCAATGCCGATGCCGCGAAACTCCTCGAAAGGGTCCTCATCGCGCACCGCGCAAACGAGAACTTTGCCGTCCTTTTCCTCGAAGGCTACGCGGTCTCCCGCGGCAATTTTCAGCCGCTCCCGAAAAGCGCGCGGGACCGTCAGTTGTCCTTTGCTCGTCATTGTCGCTATCTGCCGCATGGGATCCTCCTTACTTTTTTCATCATACGCCTTACTGGCTTGGCGGGACGCCCCGCTCTGCGGGAACCTGTTACGCTTTATAGCAGCGTGAGTTCTCTCTCCATCGCGACTGCAACGGAGGTCTTCGACCTCGTCCGCGACGATCTCGCCGCCATTGAGCGGGAGTTCGCCCGGCAGTCCGCCTCCGATGTTGAAGTCGTCACCGACATTGCGCGCTATCTGATCGCCGGTGGCGGCAAGCGCATCCGTCCGCTGCTGCTGCTGCTTTCGGCGAAGGCGCTCGACTGCCAGACGCACTCGCGCATCCGGCTGGGCGCGGTGGTCGAGATGCTGCACACCGCGACGCTGGTCCACGACGACATCATCGACGAAGCCAGTACACGGCGTGGCCGCCCGTCGTCCAATACCACATGGGGTAACGCCAAGTGCGTGCTTGCGGGCGACTGGCTTTACATGCAGTCGTTCCAGACGGCGCTGGAGGAGCGGAATTTTCGCATCCTCGACCTCCTGGTTTCGCTGACGCAGCAGATGGTCGAAGGCGAACTTTTGCAGATGGAAAAGCTCGGCCACCTGATCAACGAGGAAGAATACTTCGACCTCATCTTTCGGAAGACCGCTTGCCTTTTTAAAGTTTCGATGCAGCTTGGCGCTGCCGTAGCCGCCGCTCCTGAGGAAACCGAACAAGCGCTGGGCGAGTATGGTCGAAACCTCGGGCTGGCATTTCAGATCGTCGACGATGTGCTTGACCTGACTGCGCTCGAAGATGTTCTGGGCAAACCTGTTGCTTCCGATTTGCGCGAAGGCAAGGCGACGCTCGCCGTGATTCATGCACTTGAACGCGGCACGGGCGCCGACCGCGAGGCCATTCGCACGGTGCTCGCCGACCGCGCGTTTACGCGTGTGTCGCATGCGGAGATTCTTGCGATCCTCAACAGCCACGGCTCGATTGCGTATGCGATGGACACGGCATGCGCGTATGCCGCGGCTGCTCGGCAGTCTATCGCCGAACTGCCCGACTCGGACGCCAAGCGCGCGCTGCTGTGGGTGCCGGGGTTCGTCACCTCACGCGACCGATAGCAACAAAGTCGGTTCCGCAGTACACTTTCTCCAACAAACGAACGCTCGCATCGTTCCATTCCAATGTCAGGGGTCTATCCCATGTACAGGAACGTGCTGCGTGCCTTCATCCTCATCGCTGCGTCTTTCGCGCTCTTCACCCATGCGCAACCCCCAGTCCCTACGACCAAAGCCGACCGCATCATCGTTGTCAAATCCACCCATACCATGACGCTCTATGCCGATGGCAAAGTGCTCAAGGTCTACCATGTGTCGCTAGGCAGCGGCGCAACTGGCAATGCGAAGCAGAAGCAAGGCGACCACGAAACTCCCGAAGGCAACTACACCATCAACGGCAGGAACGCGCACAGCAGCTGCCATCTGGCTCTGCACATTTCCTATCCCAACCCGGCCGACCGCGAACGCGCCCGCAAGCTCGGCGTCGACCCAGGTGGCGACATCATGATCCATGGCCTGCCGCCCGGATACGAATGGATCAAACCCGGGCAACAACTCGCCGACTGGACGTATGGCTGCATCGCGCTTACGAATGCCGAGATGGATGAGGTTTGGAAATTGGTGCCGAATGGAACGCCGATTGAGATTCGGCACTAGTCATTTTGAGTAATATGCGGATAACGCCACCGATCAAAGCGGACACTCTCGCGTCCTAACCGTGCCAACGACTCCGCCCACAGGGGGAAGTTCGCTCTATCGACGAGTGCCCACTTCCCGCCTTTGATCTCAATGAACTCAGCAGTATTTTCTTCGGCCTTCGCGAGCAGCTCTTTAGCAGTCCCGCGAAACCTCTCTAACTCAGGTTGGAGTGCATCCCATTCATTGCGCTGATCCTGTTCATAAGCTGCCCAGTCGAATTGTCGCGGTGTTCGGCTCATACAAAAATCCTACTCCTCGTCATCTTCTTCCGCTTCAAAATCGTCGTCCTCATCGTCCACATCCACCGACAATTCCCCAACCCGAACAGCCCCGCCGCTCTCCGGCTCCAGCAGCACCTGGATGCGGCTCTCCGCCGACGACAATTGCGCTTTGCAGGCATTCGACAGCCGCATCCCGGACTCGAACAACTGGACGCTTTCTTCCAGCGGCAGCCCCCCGCTTTCGAGCCGGTCGACCACCCGTTCCAACTCCGCCAACTGTTCTTCAAAACTCGCCACAGCCACCTCTACGCTCTATCCTCTACACTCTATCCCCTGCCTTAAACCAGCCCGAGCACCTGCGCCGCCGCATGATACTTGCCGAACGGCGCGCTTACCTGGACACCCTGCACCGACCCGCGAACCGCCGCGACCATCTCGCGTGCAATTGCGATGCCCTCCGCGAAGGCGCCTTCTTTCGTCGTCTGCGCGGCCATCCGCGCGATGGTTTCGTCCGGGACGCTGACCCGCAGATCGTTCTTCATAAATTCGGCATTGCGCAGGCTGGTCAGCGGCCAGATGCCGGCGACCACCGGGATGCGGAAGCCTTCGATGCGCTTCAGGAACTCCTCCAGCAGCCGCAGGTCGAATACCGGCTGCGTGATGCAGAACTCGCCGCCGGCTTCGACCTTGTACGCGAAGCGGCGGACCTCGTGGTCGATGTCCGGAACGCCGGGATTCGCGGCGACCGACAGCGTGAAGCCGGTCGATTCGCCAATGGAGTTGCGGCCGATATCGAGCCCGTGGTTCAAGCCGCGGACGATGTTTACCAGGCCGATCGCGTCCACGTCGAAGACGGCGGTGGCGTCGGGATAGTTCCCCATCTTGGGCGGGTCGCCGGTCAGGCACAGGATATTCTTCAGCCCGATCGACGACGCTCCCAGCAGGTCGCTCTGGATGCTGAGGACGTTGCGGTCGCGGCAGGTGTAGTGCAGCACCGTCTCGATGCCGACCTTCTGCTGGATCTGCACGCACAGGCTCTGTGCGCTCATGCGCGCGCTGGCGCGGGGAGAGTCCGGCACGTTGATCGCATGGACGCCGAGGTCGTGCAGGTAGGCCGCGCCTTCGAGCTCCTTGGTGCAGTCGATGCCCTTGGGCGAAACGATCTCGACCAGCGTCAGGAACTCTCCGCTGGCGATCTTCGCGCCTACCAGCGAGCGCTCGGCCAGGGGCGGCGGCTGCACCGGATGCTCGGCCAGCAACACGTCGAGGTTCGGCTTGGCGCCGGCGTGTTCGCCTGAATCCTGCGCTCCCATGGCGCGCAGGGCGCCGCGCATGGCCTTGATGTGGAGCGGGGTCGTACCGCAGCATCCGCCCACCCAGTTCGCGCCGGCTTTTACGAACTTGCGCGCGAAGCTCGCCATGTACTCCGGCGAAGTCAAATAGATGTTCCGGCCCTCGACGTTGCGGGGCATCCCGGCGTTCGGCATGGCGATCAGCGGAAGTTGGGTGACCTTGCGCATGGACTCGATCACGCTCAGCACGGTGGCCGGGCCGGAGCTGCAATTGCAGCCCAGCGCGTCTACACCCGCAGCCACCAGGCGTCCAGCGGCGACCTCCGGGCTCGACCCGTCCAGCGCGTTGCCCTCTTCGTCCACCGTCACCATCACAACCACGGGCAAGTGCGGCGCGACTTCTCTTGCGGCGAGCACGGCCTGCTCGGCCTCGTCGATGGACATCATGGTCTCGATCATCAGCAGGTCGACGCCACCCTCGGCCAGCGCCTCGATCTGTTCGGCGAAGGCTGCACGGGCCTCGTCGAGGCTGGTCTTGCCCAGCGGCTCGATGCGCACTCCAAGCGGCCCGATCGCCCCCGCTACAAACGCTTCCGTGCCCTGCTTTTCGCGGATCGCGTCAACGCTCTGGCGCGCGATCTGCGCTCCGGCAAGGTTGATGGCGTGGACTTTGTCGCCCAGCCCAAACCGCTCCAGCCGGAATGAATTTCCACCAAACGTATTGGTTTCAATCACCTCCGCACCGGCCTGGAGGTATTCGTGGTGTACGGCGCGCACGGTCTCGGCCTCGCGGAGGTTCAGCTCGTCATAGCAGCGGTTGATGAACACGCCGCGGCTGTACAGCATCGTGCCCATAGCGCCGTCGCAGAGCACGGTCCCGCCCGCAAAAAGCCTGTCTGTCGGTTTTGCCGATCCTGCCGATCCTGCCAAAATATCTTCCTTTAGGTTGCTGCAAACGTTTGGAGCTTTCTACCATCCTATTCCACTGTCATACGTCCAACCAACACCAAGCCACACTGCAACGTCCGCGCCTTATGCGGGTGACTGTTTGGTATACTTTGGCTTGAAAGCAAAGCTGGCAGCGCATTTTTGCGCCGCGGCTCGGAGTCTTTACCGTTGATGAATCGAAGCGTTGCCGCCCGTATGTGTTCGGCCCTCCTGTTGACCGTTATTGCACTGACGCTTACCGCTTGCGGCAAGGTCCTCTACAGAGAGCCGGCCAACAACTTCGCGGGTCGCCCCATTCCTCCCAGCGGCCTTCTGCAGCGCGTCATGGCCTCGTACACCGCCAACGGCAGCTCGGGGGGACTGGAAATTCTGGACGGCCTGCGCGATCTGCGCGGCAACATTCAGAATACGGTCCCGTTCTTCTCCATCAGCGGCTACTCCAGCGGAAACCCCGCCACCATCATCAACTATCCCGAGCAGAGCACGGGCTACGTCTTCTCGTCCTCCGACGGTAGCCTCGCCCGGATCGATTACGGCAAGGAAGCCGCCGGCGGCACCGTTGCCAGCTTTGCGGCGACATCCCCTTCGGTCGCAGTCGCGGTCGACGGCGCGCGCTTCGTCGGGGCGCAGGAAGGCAGCGGCCAACTCGCCCTTACCGCGGGCGGCATCCAATATTTCCTCAACTTGCCCAACATCGATAAAGTCGTTGTCAACGCGGGCGACACCGTCATCCTGGCCATGGTCCGCAACTCGAACGCGCTTTATCGCGTCGTCAAGCTGAACGTCACCAACACCCCCACCTATCCTCCCGGCTACGTCGATTGCCAGCCCATCCTGGTCCCGGTCTACTGCATCGTTCCGGTGCCCGGCGCCTACGATCGTCCGTCCGATGTCAAGTTCTCGCTCGACGGCAACACCGCCTACGTGCTGAACTGCGGCCCGGAATGCGGTGGAACGGCCGCCGGCATCACCTTCCTCCAGGAAGGCGCGCTGACGGTGGACACCATTCCGACCATCAACCCGCTTGCCGCCAACGCTCCCTCGCCGCTGGCTGCGACGCCCGGACCGAATCCCCTGCCTGTCCCCGGCGGCGTCACAGCCGTGCTGTCCGACGGCACAACGCTGTATATCGCCGGGCAGTCCCTGTTCAGCAAGCTGCCCTCGGGGGCGCTGGGAACAACCCCGCGCGCCGATGGCTTCTTCACCGGCTATCTGACCACGATGAACCTCGCCACCAACGCGCTCTCGAACCCCATCGGCATCGCGGACGGCCACCACTCGAAGCTGCTGTTCGCCGACGACAACACGATGTGGATCGCCGCGCAGCAGTGCGCCAATGGCGAGCGCCAGGCCACCGGCCAGAACTATAACTGCCTCACCATGGTCAGCCTCGGCGCCACGCCAACCGCGACGATCATACCCAACCTCACGCCCGGCGGCCCCACCCAGGTGCCCTACCCCAACACCAACCAGAACCCGTACTACTACGGCAGCCTCACGGGGCTCTGCTGGGTGCAGGAGTACCACAAGGTCTTCACGGCGTACGGCGGCCAGGTCCACGCCTTTTACACCGGCGGCCCAATCGTCAACGGGTACGACCCCGCAGTCGGCACCACGCCGGCAGCCGGCACGGAGCTCGACAACACCAACTTCACGGTGCAGGGCACGGTCCTCGACGTAGCCTACATCGACGCGCTCGACAACAACGCCGACTAGACAGCATCTTCCGAACACAAATATCGGCTGTCAACAGCCGGATATTTGCGTTTGCCCCAAACGTTGTCAAGCCCTCTCATCTGTGCAAAACTCCAAAGCCCCCTATCATTACAGGCGGAATCAATTTCATCAACCGTGCGTGTTATATCCCTCAACTCTGTACAATTAACTCAGCACTCAAAACTCACAACTCAAAACTGAACAGAACCCATCAGAGGCCAACCGCGCCCAGAAACCTCTACGCTCAATAGCTCTGCGCTCTGAGCTGTCAAAAACCCTCGCTCCTCAACCCTCGCTCCTCAACCCTCGCTCCTCAACCCTCGCACCTCAACAGAAAGGCAGGCACTTCCTCACCGCCCGAAACTGGCAACTGGCAACTGGCAGCTCGAAGCTCGAAGCTGAAAATCAATCCCCAGCTCCCAAACTATCCGCTAACCCCTTACGCAGGCGTATTTTGCACCGAAGCCATTGAGAATGGCCCGTTTGCGGAGACATCGCGCCCTGGAGCCCAGCATTCTAAAGCACTTACCCCCGGGCAATAGAAAATGGGGGAGGGGAGGGTATGCTCCCCGTTGGTACAACCGTCACGGTCTGGAAGACACTTTCTAGCTTCGCGGCCCGATACGGCGGCGGTTGCCCACCTTGGCCGGCGATGGCGTGCTGGGAAGCGTGTTCGGGTCGTTGGCAATCGCCGGATCCGGTATCGGCGCGGAGCCGCCGGTGAGGCGAATGAAAGCTTTGACGCCGTCGATCGCGATGTCGACAGTATGGATTGCCGCCTTTTTATCGTCGGGGCGCGGATACTCGATGATGTAGCGTCCGCGCAGCAGATCGATCAGGTGCTGAAGGTCTTTGGCGACTCCGGGATTCGAGGCGTCCAGGACCATGCCGCCATTTTCGGCGCACATTGCGGCGAAGAGATCTTCATCGTAGCTGCCGATCGCCGCGATGTTGCTGGCGCGACGGACCCGAGATCCAAACTGCGCGAAAGTCGTCTCGCGCGCGTACTCCTGGTCGTCGCGCAGGCCGAAGACGCCAACGCCCATGCTGCTGAGGTATTCGACAGCCGCGCCGAAGTGGGTCTTGCTGCCATTTTCGCGCCCCTGCGATACAACCAGCAGGACGCGGCGGCTGGGCGAGTCGCCGAGGTCCTGCGCGACCATCGTCATCGCGTCCCACAGGCGAAGGTTGTAGCCGCATGCAGGCCTGGTCTTCTTCCCGTGCAACCGAGGCGCGGCCAGCGCGTTGACGATGCCTTGCGTTATCGCCGCCGGGTCCACCGCGGGCACATCCTTCAGCGTGCGCATCACGGTGCAGTCCATGGCGTAGACGGAAACCCGGTCCTGCGGATGAAGCGAGCCCGGTATGAGCTGGGCGAAAGACTGTGTGACGTCCCGCAACACGCCGCTCTGCTCGCCTCCATCGTCCAGCAGCACCGCCAGCGAGATTGGGTCGTCGCCTTCGATGCGCATCTTGGTGGGATGGAAGATCGGGCCGCCATCGATGGTGATATTGAACTTCTCCCGCGGCACAGGCGGAATGGGCTTGAGGTCCAGGCCCAGGACCACCGTCGGGAACTGCATCAGGTTGGCATAAACATGCAGCGTGTAAAGGTTCGGCGGCGGAGGCGGACCGTCCTGCTGTTGCGCTCGGACCGAGGGCAATACCGTCGCGAAGACAGCGGCCGCGGCCAAGACGATTGCAGAACGACGGCGCATCACCGCAGTATCGCAGAACCCCGAGCGGTTGAGCGACTACAATTCTCGACAGCCCTGACGATGTGCGAGGAGAGGTCATGAACGTGTTGCAGCGGTCCAGTTGTGGTGTGGTGTTGTGTATGGCGGCAGCAATCGGAGCGCAAACGACGGCGACGGCGCCGTCTCCGTCTCCGCAGCAACAGCAGCGCGAGATGATGGCGTACTTCCAGACCCACTACACCAAGCAAGAGGTCCACATCCCCATGCGCGACGGCGTGAAGCTGTTCACGGCCATCTACACGCCCATCGCGAAGGAGTTCAAGGACGCCGGACCGTATCCGTTCCTGATGACGCGCACGCCCTACAGTTGCGCGCCCTACGGCGAGGATAGGGTCGCTCCCCGCGTGACGGGCAACATCGATCTCATCCACAGCGGCTACATCCTCGTCCGCCAGGACGTGCGCGGGCGCTGGGACAGCGAAGGCACGTGGTTCGAGATGACTCCGTCGCACGACGGCAAAGGCATCGACGAATCTACCGACATGTACGACACGGTCGACTGGCTGCTGAAGAACGTGCCCGGCAACAACGGCAATGTCGGCATTCTCGGCATCAGCTACCCGGGCTTTTACGCGGCGGCAAGCATCGTCGACGGACATCCCGCGATCAAAGCGGCGAGCCCCCAAGCGCCCGTCACCGATCTCTGGATGGGCGACGACGCCTACCACGGCGGCGCGATGATGCTCGACGCCAACCACGAGTTTTACGCCAAGGGCTTCGCGCCGCAGAAGAACCCGCTGACCAGCGAGCCCCGCAGCGGGTTCGACTACGGCACCAAAGACGCCTACGCCTACTACCTGGACATAGGAACGCTCGCCAACCTCGACACCGCGAAAGGCGGCACCAACCCCTACTTCCACGACCAGGTCGTGCATACGGCGTACGACGACTACTGGAAGTCCCGCAACATATCCGCACACATGCACGGCGTGAAGGCGGCGACGATGGAGGTCGGCGGCTGGTTCGACGCAGAGGACCTGTCCGGCCCGGTGAAGATATTCCACTCCATCGACGCGCAAAGCCCCGGCACGCCGGCCAACATGCTGGTCGAAGGCCCCTGGGTCCACGGCGGTTGGGCGCGCGGTTCCGGCTCTTCGCTCGGCGACGTGCAGTTTGGCTCCGACACCGGCGTCTTCTATCGCGAGCACATCGAGTTTCCGTTCTTCGAGAAATACCTGAAGGGCGCAACCGTCGAGCCGATGCCGAAAGCCTATACCTTTGAAACCGGGACCAACGTCTGGAAGAAATACGACAGCTGGCCGCCTGCGGGCGTAACGCCGAAGATGCTCTACTTCCAGCCCAACGGCGGGCTCGACTGGACCGCGCCCTCGGCGAAAGCCAGCAAGGACGACTACGTCAGCGACCCCGCGCACCCCGTGCCGTTCACGGAGTACACAACCGACACCGTCCCCCAGCGCTACATGGACGACGACCAGCGCTTCGCCGCCCGCCGCCCGGACGTTCTGGTGTACGAGAGCGAGCCGCTGACCGAAGACGTCACCGTCGCCGGTCCTGTAAAGCCGAAGCTGAAAATCGCCTCAACCGGCACCGATTCCGACTTCGACGTAAAGCTCATCGACGTGTACCCGGAAGACTTCAAGAGCCCTGAGGAAAGTCAGGGCAAGCGTGTCCTCGGCGCGGTGCCGGTCTTCATGCAGGGATACGAGCAGCTTGTCCGCGGCGAGCCGATGCGCGCCAAGTTCCGCAACTCATGGGAGAAGCCCGAGCCGCTCGTCCCCGGCAAACAGACCGAAGTCGACTTCACCATGCAGGACGTGAACCACACCTTCCTCAAGGGCCACCGCATCATGGTGCAGGTGCAAAGCTCGTGGTTCCCGTTGACCGACCGCAACCCGCAGGTGTTCGAGGACATTTACAAAGCCAAGCCTGAAGATTTTCGCAAAGCCACGGAGACGGTGTTCCATCAAGCCGGCGCAGCCAGCGGCGTGGAGTTGATGGTGCTGCCCCACTAAGGCAGGCGCTTGCGGATCATCGCAGCCAACGCGGCGCTGTTGCCGGTGGCGTAGCTTATCCGCGAGGCGGAGTTGTTCTCCTCCGGCTCAAGCCCTCGCCACACCAGGCGATGCCCCGCTGCCACGGCGACACAGCGAATGAACTCGCGCTGCGTGCGTCCGTTGCCTTCGCGGAAGGGATGAATCGCATTGATCTCGCCGAGGTAATATCCGGCGCGAGTTGCGAAGTGATCGGCGTCGAGATTCTTCAAATGGTTCTCGCTGCGAAGTTGATTGAAGACCGTCTCCAGCGAAGGCACAAGAAATTGCGGCGGGGGAAAGCCGAACGAATTGGTGCGCGATGTTGTGACTTCACGGAAGTCGCCTGCCCACGGGAAGATGTCCTGAAAGATGTAGCGATGAATTGCGCGGAGATGTGGAACGTCGAACTTGCCGCGAAGAGGCGTCTCTTCAAGTTCAGCAACGCGCTGAAATGAAAGTCGCGCGATGTGCTGTTCCAGAACTTCCGTGTCGATAATAGCAAGCGTGTTTCGAAGCACGCGATGTTCGTCGTCGAAGTGAGCATCGTAAAGAACGCCGGCCACGGTCTAGAGGCCCGACATCGCGCGTACTAACGAACCCATTTCCTGGAGGGTGATCTCGCCAGAGACGTAGCGTTCGGAGAGAGCGAGCACTTCCGATCCGGGAGATACGCCTTCCGCCAACGTCGTTCCGAGAGCGGAATCGATGATGCGGCGGCGCTCTTCGAGGCTGACGATCTGGCTGGCGGGGACTGGCTGGACCTGAGCTGCCATGGCACGTTCTCCTACGTATATTTTACGCTTCACACAACGACTTGCGTCAGCTTTTCGGCGTCCCCGACGGCTTCTCTTCCGGCTTCGAATCCACAGGTTTCGCCTCCATCGCCGGAGCATCTTTCGGCTTGTCGGCGCTCTGCGCGGCGATCCCAAACGGGTCTTGCAAGCTTGGGCTTTGGGCCGTCAAAAGCTCCGCACCTTTATCGGTCAGCAGCATGTCGTCTTCCAACCGGACACCGAATTTCCCCGGCAGATAAATCCCCGGCTCATCCGAAAAAACCATCCCCGCCGCCAGCTTCTGCGTGTTGCCGCCGACGAGGTACGGCCACTCGTGCATATCGAGCCCGATGCCATGGCCGACGCGGTGCGTGAAGTACGTAAAGCCCGGCCCGTAGCCGGCCGCAGCAATCACGCCGCGAGCGGCAGCGTCCACCGCCTGCATCTCGACTCCGGGATGCGCCGCGGCCAGCGCCGCTGATTGCGCGTTATGGACGATCTCAAAAATCTCGCGCTGAAAATCGCTCGGCTTGCCATAAACGAAGCTGCGTGAAATGTCCGACGTATAACCCTCGACCGTGCAGCCATCGTCGATCAGCACCATCTCGTTTTCGCGGATGGTCTGCGGCCGCGAAGTCCCATGCGGCACGGCCGAGTTCTCACCGACCTGGCAGGAAGCATTGCCATTTACGCCGCAGCGCGCATAGGCTTTCGCAACAATGTCGGAAAAGTGCTGGTTGGTGTCGCCCGGTCTGCAGGAAAGATACGCCGCTTTGTACACGTCGATGGTGATGGCGTTCGCCAGCCGCAGCAGCGCAATCTCCGCGGGCGATTTGTGCGATCGGCAACCCGCGGTCACCGGTGTCGCAGAAACAATTTTCAGCGCCGGACAAGCCCCCGCAATCGCGTTCGCAAACGCAAATTGCGTGTGTTCCTCAATGCCCAGGTTCCCCGTCGTCACACCCGATTCCGCCAGCCCCTTGCGCACCGAATCGAACGGGTCTTCGTTCTCCTGCCACAGGTAGGAGATTACGGTTTCGCGCTCGGGAAATGCCGTCAGAAGCTCGTTGAGACGGTCGCGCTCGAAGTAAGGACACACCACAAACGGCGCGGCAGCCACCGGCAGAACATACGCGAACAGCCGCTCCGACTGTCCCCAGTGCGCCGCCGTAAAATACTGCAGCGACGAGCCGGTAGTAATGACGATGGCATCGATCTTGTACTGCTTCATCAACTCGCGCGCGAGATCCAGCCGCGATTCGCGCTCCTCCACCGTGATCGGCACAATTTCTTTGCGACGGTCTTTGAGCGCGAGGACCGCCAGCGGCAGCGCAGGTTCCACAGCGCTGGTCGCCTCCGCAGGTTTCTGGGCGTTGAGTGCAAGGGCGGGCGCGGTGGCGGCGGCGGTAAACAGGAAGCGGCGGCGTGAGAGCATGAAAGAATTCTAGGCGATAAGCTGGCGTTTCCATTGACGGAGGCAACACAAGTGAGTGCTACATCACAGGGTGCGAAGCGTTTGTACTATGACACTGCGGCGCTTGATTTTACGGCGACGGTCACCGACATTCGCCTCGATTCACGCGCCGGCGCCGACCAGCTCTGGCAGGTCGCGCTCGACCGGACGGCCTTCTATCCCGAAGGCGGCGGCCAGCCCTGGGATACAGGCACTCTCGTCGCAGTTGCACCCAGCGGGACGAAGCTCGAAGTCCCCGTAGAGCGCGTCGAAGAGGACGAACACGGTGAAGTCTGGCACTTCATCCGCAAGCCGCTTGTAGCGGGCACAGAGGTCACGGGAACAGTCGACGCCGCGCGCCGCAGCGACCACGAGCAGCAGCACTCCGGCCAGCATTTGTTGTCGGCAATGTTTCTGCGCGAGATCGGCGCGCGCACCGTTTCGTTCCATCTCGGCGCGGAAAGCTCAACCATCGATCTCGCCCTAAGCGAAGGCTCCGAGCGTCTCACCGATGACGATCTCTGGCGCGTCGAAGAAGCCGCAAACCGCGTCGCTCTCGAAGGCCGCCCGATGATCTCGCACTGGGTCGAGCGCGGCCTCGCGGAAGCGATGCTCGAGCGCGGCGACCTCCGCAAACTCCCCGAACGCGACGGCCCATTCCGCATCGTGCAGATGCAGGGGATTGAGTTCAATGCTTGCGGCGGTACGCATGTCGCGTCCACCAGCGCGATTGGAGCGACGCTGCTGCGCAAGGTGGAGAAGGTGCGGCAGGGGTGGCGGGTGGAGTTCGTCTGCGGGCTGCGCGCGGTACGTGCAGCGCGGCGGGATTTTGAGATGCTGGGTGCGGCGGCACAGTCGCTGAGTGTCGGAGCCACAGATTTGCCGGCGCGAATTTCTTCGCTGATTGCTGAGGGAAAAGCGGCGGCGAAGGAGCGGAAGGCGTTGTTGGATGAGCTGGCAACGACGGTGTCTGCCGGACTTGTCGCTTCAGCTAAGGAAGATGTTGTGCGCGGCGAGTTTGTCGGGCGGGATATCGATTTCGCGAAAAAGGTGGCATCGAAGATCGCTGCCCTGGGTCGCGCAGCCGTTGTGTCTGTCAAGAACAGTAATGAGGGCATCGTCGTAATCGCACGCGAGCCAGGGTCTCACGAGGATTGCGGCGAACTCATTCGCATGAAGGTGGCTGATTCCTCCGGGAGCTTGCGCGGTGGCGGCTCGGCGGACCTGGCGCAGTGCCTATGCACCGCGGACCGGGTTGACGGTCTGGCGGCCGCACTGGCGATTCATATGCGGCCTTTTGAGTAGCTTTCCCGCGGGTGACGGCGCCAGATTTGTGGGCGTGAGGAAGAGACCGTTCGCTTCGCGAATGCCCACCTAAACGACATGAAACCGTCGTGTAGATGGGTCACCCCGAATTTGTGCGGTGATGTTCTCAACAGCGGCTTTGGATCGTCAACATAAACTGTTGAAGTGAGCCTCTACTGCGACGTCGCGCTGCCGGTCCCTCTCGACCGGGCATTTACGTACGAGCTTCGCGGCCTCGCCGCTGAAGTCGGTGCGCGCGTGCTGGTGCCGTTTGGCGGACAGCGGCTGGTGGGCGTAGTGGTCGGCGTCCATGACAACGCACCCGAGGCAGGCGTCGAGGTGAAGCCCGTCGAGATGGTCCTCGACGCAGCCGCGCTACTGCCTGAACACCTGATGGAGCTTGCCCGCTGGATCGCCGGCTACTACGTCGCTCCGCTTGGCGAAGTGCTGCGCGGGATGCTGCCGCTTACCGCCGAAGTCCGCCGCCAGTGGGTCTACCGCATCGGCGAGCAGGGCCGCAAGGCGCTCTACGAAGCCGCAAAGGGGTCGTCGCGGCGGTCGCGGCTGAGCGTCGAGCAGCAGAACCGGGAGTATGCGGTGTTGAACTATCTGGAATCGGGTGAGGCCGCGAAGACCGCATCCATCCGCAGCGCGACGGGGGCGAACAAGGCGCTGCTGGACGCGATGGCGAGGAAGCGCTGGCTGGTCCGCGAGCCACTGGCTGAGGTCCGCGATGCGCGGCGGCTGGAGCAGGTTGCGGTTCTTGTTGAGGAGCGAGGGGACGAGGAAAGAGGGGCGAGGGAGGGTGGTCAGCCTCCGGCTCCCGGCTACGAGCTACCAGCTTCCAGTTCTCAGTTGCCAGTTGCCAGTTCTCAGCGGAGGTTGCCGAAGCTTAATGAGAACCAGCTTGCGGTGATGGCGGAGTTGGCGGGGCGGGGCGGGCGGGCGCTGGTGAGGGAGTTGCGAAGGCGGCTGATCGACGCGGCTATTCCCGAGACGACGCTGGGGACGCTCGTGAAGCGCGGCCTGATCCGCCTCGAAGAAACCGCCGAGGCCTTCCACATGAGCGGCCTCGACACCGGCAAGAAGCACGCCCACGAACACACCCTCAACGAAGCGCAGACCGAAGCCCTGGGAACCATCGTCGCCGCCATGAGCAAGGGTGGATTCCGCCCGCTGCTGCTCTACGGCGTCACGGGCTCGGGCAAAACCAGCGTCTACTTCGCCGCCATGCGCCGGGCACTCGACGCGGGCAAATCGTCACTCCTTCTCGTCCCCGAGATCGGCCTCACCCCGGCGATGGCTGCGCAAATGGTCGCTGCGTTCGGCAGCGACGTCGCCCTTCTGCACTCGCAACTTACGCCCGATGAGCGGGCCGAACAGTGGCACCGCATCCGCCGGGGCGAGGCGCGCATCGTCGTCGGAACGCGTTCCGCAATCTTCGCGCCGGTGCCGGACCTCGGTCTCATCCTGGTCGACGAAGAGCATGACGGCAGCTACAAGCAGGAGGAAACGCCGCGCTACCACGCCCGCGACACAGCGGTAATGCGTGCGAAGCTGCTCGGCTGTACCGTCATCCTCGGCTCCGCCACACCTTCACTCGAAAGCTGGTCGAACGCCGACCGAGGCCGCTACCAGCGCGTCGAAATGTTGGAGCGCGTGGAGTCGCGCCCGCTGCCCATCGTCGAGATGATCGATATGCGCCAGGAGTTCCGCGAGACCGGGCAGGAGCAATTATTCGCGCGCCAGTTGATCGAAGAAACACAGGCCACGCTCGACCGCGGCGAGCAGGTCATCATCCTGCTGAACCGGCGAGGCTACAGCTTTGTCGTCATGTGCCGGAGTTGCGGCGAGAAAATCCAGTGCGAGAACTGCGCGATTTCGCTGACGTACCACAAGCCGGGCGGCGCCGAAGACCTCACCGGCGAGGCGCGTGTCGTGCAGCGCCTCGAATGCCACTACTGCGGCTTCCGCCGTGGCGTCCCCAAGACCTGCCCGCAGTGCCAGAGCGAGCACCTGTACTACATGGGTGCCGGCTCGCAGCAGGGCGAGGAGCGGCTACAGGAGCTCTTCCCCGGCGCGCGCATCGGCCGCATGGATCGCGACACCGTGCGCACCCGCGGCGACATGGAGCGCCTGCTCTCGCGCCTGCACTCCGGCGAAATCAACCTCCTCGTCGGCACGCAGATGATCGCCAAGGGCCACGACATCCACGGCGTCACGCTGGTCGGCGTGGTCGGCGCGGACTTCGCGCTCGGCCTCCCCGACTTCCGCGCCGCCGAGCGCGTCTTCCAGCTACTGACGCAGGTCAGCGGGCGGGCAGGGCGCGGCGAGCTTCCCGGCAGGGTGCTCGTCCAGACCTACCAGCCCGACCACTACGTCAACAAGTTCGCCCAGACGCACGACTACACCGGCTTTGCCGCCAAAGAAATGTATATGCGCCGCGCCATGCGCTATCCGCCATTCGCTGCGCTCGCCAACGTCATCGTACAGGGTGAAAAGCTGGAGGAAGTTCTCGCCTGGTCGGCGGGGCTGGGCAAGTGGTTCGAACGTGCGGCGCTGAAGAACGTCCGCGTCCTCGGCCCGGCGGCGGCGCCGATTTCGCGGCTCAAACGCATCTACCGCTACCACTTCCTGCTCAAGGCAGAACGCCGCGATGTGCTGGGAGCAGCCTTGCGCGCCATGCTGGCAGCTGCGGAAGTGCGCGCGATTCCGCGCAGGAACGTGGTGGTGGATGTGGACGCGATCCACATTATGTAACGATCCGCCGCCATCGCGACAGGCGCTCCACCCCGGCGGAAAACAGCTTACCGATGACACGGAGCACCCCTCGACGCGCCTGACTAGGTCAGCAGGTGCAGTTCCTTGCCTGGCTTGAAGCGGACGGCTTTTCCGGGAGCGATGCTTACCTCAGCACCGGTACGCGGGTTGCGGCCTACGCCGGTCTTGCGCGGCTTCACATTGAAGACGCCGAAACCGCGGAGTTCGATGCGATCGCTTGCGCCAAGCGCGTTCTTCATGGCTTCAAAGATCGCGTCGACAGCCGATTCTGCCTTGATGCGAGGTAGGCCGGTGCGTTCTACTACACGATGGATTAGGTCTTGCTTGATCAATGGGGGTCGCCTTCCTATATTCCGCCGAGCCCGACGAGCCGGCGGTCCGATTTACGCCCGTACCGAGATGGTAGAAAGCGGGCTATGTATTGTCAATGGCACGGTTTGCGATAGGCTGCTGATACGCACCGAAAAATGTGGCGCCCCTGGCGTTACACAGCCCCAATCAGCGGCACACAGATGAGGAGAAGCATGGCGATCAAAAGCGACAGATGGATCCGGCGGCAAGCGGTGGAACACAACATGATTGCGCCTTTCAGCGAGAAGCAAGTGAAGGATGGCTGCATTTCCTACGGCCTTTCGAGCTACGGGTACGATTTGCGCGTCTCCGACGAGTTCAAAATTTTTACCAACGTCAACAGCGCGATCATCGACCCGAAGGCCTTCGACGAGCGGTCGTTTGTGAGCGTGCAGGCGCCCAGCGTTATCATTCCGCCGAATTCTTTTGCGCTGGCGCGGTCTGTGGAATATTTTAAGATTCCGCGCGACGTCCTCACCATCTGCGTCGGCAAAAGCACCTACGCGCGCTGCGGCATCATCGTCAACGTCACGCCGTTCGAGCCGGAATGGGAAGGATTTGTGACCCTCGAAATTTCCAACACCACGCCGCTGCCAGCACGCATCTACGCCAATGAAGGTTTGTGCCAGATCCTTTTCTTCCAGAGCGACGAAATGTGCGAAGTGAGTTATGCGGACCGCAAGGGAAAATATCAGCACCAGCAGGGCATCGTGCTCCCGAAGCTCTGAGGCGAGGCGGCCATGAACAATCCGCAGCGGGCGAACGTCGGCGTGGTCGCACTCGACCCGTTGCGCCTTGCCGGTCTGCAATCGATCCTCGAGAGTTGCCCCGGAATCGATTCGCGCGCCGTGCGGTTCGAAGAGGCAATCGCGGCGGAAGACCTGGCCATCGTTTTGCTGGACAGCGCCTGCGTCGGCAACCTTCCCGAAGCCCTGATGCGTTTTCGGAGCGAGCGCCAGGGCGTGAGGGTCATCGTGCTCGGAGACGGCCTGGGCCCCAACCAGGTGCAGGCCGTCATCGCCGCCGGGGCCAAGGGATATCTCTCCGGCACAGCCGATGAAGACGAAATCCGCAACGCCATCCGGGTGGTGCTCGAAGGCTCGGTGTGGGCGGAGCCTCAGGTGATGGCGCGGCTGATCGAAGCCGGAGGCGTAACATCGCCGCCGGGCGAAGCCACGTTCGCGAACCGCATGACGCACCGCGAGCGCGAGGTCCTGCGCCTGCTGATGGATGGTCAAACCAACCGCCAGATCGCCGACACGCTGGGAATCGAGCCGGTCACCGTCAAGGCGCACCTCGGCCGGATGCTGCGCAAGGCGCGCGTCAAGAACCGCATCGAATTGACCGTCAGGGCAATGGCCGACGCCCCAAACTCCATGGATCCCGCTCATAATAAAGTCGGAACTCCCTTCCGCAATAATAATCGCACAACGACGTAAGTACCCAAAGGTATACATCCTTCCGTACTCTTGTGGATAACGCCGCGGTAACGGACACTCAAGTCTGTAGCAAGAAACCTGGGAGAAGTGGGGTTGCGACACCTGCCGCGGAAACGTGGCGGATGTTCGCAACCCCCAATTTTTTAAAGCCAGCGATAGTTGGCGCATTTCGCCTGCATTTTGCCCAACATGCAACCTACGGATGCGGCCATCCATCAGAGGTAAGGGGGCGGCGAACTGGGGCCGAGTTGATTGCAACCTCCGAACCTAAGCTTTGAAAGGCGAACGACGATGAAGATATTTACAGGTGTACTTTGTGCTTTGGCGATATCCGCTACGGTAATTCCGGCTCATGCAGTAGATAAAGCAACGCTCGACGGCCGGCTTGAGGACGCAGCCACTGTCCTGAGCGAAGTGATGGCGACGCCGGACAAGGGAATCCCTCAATCGATCCTGGCAGGTGCTTCCTGCGTGGTGGTGATTCCGCATTACAAGAAAGGCGCTTTCATCATCGGCGCGCAGTACGGCAAGGGCGTGGCGACGTGCCGCACACATAACGGAAAATGGAGCGCACCGGTGTTCGTTCGTCTCGAAGGCGGCAGCTTCGGCTGGCAGATTGGCGGACAGTCCACCGACCTCATCCTGGTCGCGATGAACGAGCACGGTCTGCAGCACATGCTGGGCAGCAAGTTCAAGCTGGGCGCCGATGCGGCTGCTTCCGCCGGCCCGGTAGGCCGTAACGCGCAGGCTTCCACCGATGCGTCCATGCACGCGGAGTTCCTCACCTACTCTCGCAGCCGCGGCCTGTTCGCCGGACTCGACCTCGACGGCACAGTGCTTTCGCAGGATGGGGACGACATGCGCGACTTCTACGGGGCCAACATTCCGTACCAAAACGTCCTCAAGGGCGAAGTTCCGACCCCGCAGGATGCTCGTCCGTTTGTGCGTACCGTGGCACGTTATTTTGTATCGTCACGCGCCGCGCAGTAAGGCCTACCCTGTTGAACGGGCCGCCTCCGGGCGGCCCGCTCCCTTTGCAACTCGCAGGTGAAAACTGGCAACTGGCAACTGGCAAACTCGTAGCTGATTCCAAACCCCCTGCCTCCCGGTACACTTGAACCTTGGACCAGTCGCCAAAAGAGGTTCGCAAGCCAAAGGCCGCACGCCGGGAGTCACTGGAGTACGCCGCCGTGCGCTCAATGGTGGCGCTGCTCGGCCTTCTGCCGCGGTCCGCTGCTCGAGGTGTCGGCGCGGGCATCGGCGCAACCGCCTTCCGGTTGCTGTCGCGCCTGCG
>Ga0207933_1000154_pt1 | contig 71291 bp, 71 predicted proteins | sample NGESurdeep092012_4_FD_184488 | JGI IMG/M metagenome (GOLD analysis project Ga0207933, IMG submission 184488) | Arctic peat soil microbial communities from Barrow, Alaska - NGEE Surface sample F53-3 deep-092012 (SPAdes) | ecosystem: Environmental > Terrestrial > Soil > Wetlands > Peat ...
AAATTATGCTACGCAAAAGAAGTGTAATCGAATGTGTGATGGATAGCCTGAAAAATATATGCCAACTGGAACACTCAAGGCATAGGAGCATTCATGGATTTATTATCAACGTTTTTTCAGCAATTGGTGCTTATCACTTCCTGCCTAAAAAACCTTCCTTAGCCAGCCATTTTGAAACTGATAATTCTAAATCTTTACAACTTTCCCTGTAATTTTGTCTCGCTTATCTCGAACTCACGTTAAATAAGGAATAAAATTTGAGATAAACGTGGAAACGATTGGAGCGATGCTAAAATATTCCCATTGTGGTAAATAGAAATAGTATTCCTCAGGTAATTTAAAAAAAAAATAAAAAAATATGGAATCAGTGAAAAAAGTAGTAGTAGTTGGAGGAGGTTTTGGTGGAATTAATTTGGTTAAAAAAATATGGAAAGATAAAAGATTTGAGGTAGTGATGGTTGACTTGCATAATTATCACTTTTTTCCACCGTTGCTTTACCAGGTCGCAACGGCCTTTATAGAGCCATCCAATATCAGTTACCCGTTTCGCAGAATGTTTGAGGGGAAAACAAATATGCGTTTTCATTATGGAGCTCTTCAAAAAGTAAATCCTGAAAAAAACAATATCGAAACCAGCACCGGCATTCTTGAGTATGATTATCTCGTACTTGCCGTTGGGACAGAAACGAATTATTTTGGTATGGAGAATGTAAAGCGAAATTCTTTGCCGATGAAATCAATTGAGGATGCAATAAACCTCAGAAACCATATTTTACTAAATATGGAAAAAGCCACCATTACTGATGATCCTAAAGAAAAAGAAAGGCATTTGAATATTGTAATAGCGGGTGGCGGCCCATCAGGCGTGGAATTAGCGGGAATGCTTGCTGAAATGGGGCAAAAAATTGTAAGAAAAGAATACCCGGAAATTAAACGGGGCAATTCAAGGATTCATTTAATAGATGCTTCGCCACATCTTCTCGGCCCGATGAGCAAAAAAGCACAAGAATCTGCACTGAAAGTTTTGAGCGATCTTGGAGTTCAGATTGAATTGGAAACCACAGTGAAAGATTATAAAGATGGAAATGTAGTGATGGCAAACGGGCAAACAATTCCTACCGATACTTTGATTTGGGCATCCGGTGTGATAGCGCGTGAAGTGCCTGGTATTATTCCGGAACAATTAGGTCGAGGAAGAAGGATTTTGGTTGATGAATATAATAAAGTAAAAGGTTCAAAAAATATATTTGCCATTGGCGATTTATGTTTGCAAACCACTGATAAAAATTACCCGGATGGGCATCCTCAACTGGCGCAGGTTGCCATTCAGCAAGGAACTCTTCTTGGTGAAAATTTAAAAAGAAAGGAATCCAATGACGCGTTGAAACCTTTCAGTTATCACAACAAAGGAAGCATGGCGATCATTTCAAAGTATGAAGCCGTAGCTGATCTTCCCAAAGTATCGTTCACTGGCTTTTTCGCATGGTTCATCTGGCTTTTTGTTCATATTATTCCACTTGTAGGTTTTAGAAATAAAGTGAAATTAGCCTTCAGCTGGTTCTGGTCGTTCATCACCAATAACCCGACTTTAAGATTAATTATCAGGCCCAAAAATCAACCGGGTAGTTATTAATTTTGAAATAATAAAAATAAAAGAATAAAATGAAAGCAGCGGTAATTAATGAATTTGGATCGCCGGAAGTTTTAAAAATAACCGATATTCCAAAACCGGTTCCTACTGACGATGAAGTATTAATAAAAGTAAAATTTACCGGAATTAACCCTGTAGATACGAAAGTAAGATCGGGTAGCAGTGGCATGTCGAAATACTTAGAATTCCCTGCAGTTTTGGGTTGGGATGTTAGTGGAATAATTGAAGGCGTTGGTAAAAATATTTCAAATTTCAAAATTGGAGATGAAGTGTTTGGTTGTATCGGATTTCCTGGTTTGGGGAAAACGTATGCTGAATTCGCAATCGCTGATCCCAAATTATTGACAAAAAAAACTTCCAATATATCATTTGAAGAAGCCGCTGCTGTTCCCATGGCTGGCTTAACGGCTTACCAGGCAATTAATGAGTATTTAAAAGTTTTAGAAGGAGAAAAAATTCTAATCCAGGCTGCCGCCGGAGGCGTCGGCCATTTGGCAGTTCAGTTTGCAAAAATGAATGGCGCTTTTGTTGCAGGAACTGCTTCAGCTAAAAATGAAAGCTTTTTAAAATCAATCGGAGTAGGTCAGTTTATTGACTACAAAAATGAAAAGTTTGAAGAAGTTTTTAAAGAACCTGAAGCCGTCTTAGATGCAATGGGCGGTGAGGTTTTATATCGTTCTATTAAATCTGTAAAACATAGCGGCCGCGTGGTTTGCCTTCCTTCCTCTACAAAAAATGACCCGAAAGCAATTGAACTTGCCCGACAAAAAAATGTACAATTAATATGGCCAATGATGCATCCTGACGGAGAAGAAATGGGACTATTTGCCCGTTTACTGGAGGAAAAGAAACTCAAAGTGAAAATTGATAAAGTTTTTACTCTTGATAAAATAGCTGATGCTCATAAAGCAATTGAAACACATAGCACAAATGGAAAAATTATTGTAAAAATCGGTTAGAATAAACGTACATTTCACGATTAATTATAAGGCATAATCTTAAAATGTTTTTGTTCAGAAACGAATTCATAGAAAATTATTTCCCTTTTGCAACACAAGTAAGTATTAATGACATTAGCATCTTTAAGGAATGTTTTAAAAAGGAGTTTCGACAGAATAAGCAATGACAGGCTGAAACATAATATACTTCAGGCTATTCCTTTTTGGGTAGCCTCTTTGGTTGCAGGTTTGTTGGCTGTTTCTTATTCCAAAGCATTCGCTTTCCTGGAAGGAACCACCTTTGATGTTTTAAAATACCATGGCTGGTTTATTTTTATCCTTACACCTGTTTGTTTTTTAATTGGCTGGTGGCTTGTTTTTAAATATGGACCTTATGCAAGGACTAGCGGAATTCCTCAAGTCCGTGCTGCCATTGAATTAGACACTACTTATTATGATAAAAAAATAAAAAAATTATTAAGTATTAAAATACTAGTTGTAAAAGTAGTTTCGGGGCTATTTATGATTTTAGGCGGCGGCGCCGTTGGTAAAGAAGGGCCGATAATACAATTATCAGGAATCGTTTTCAAAAAATTTAATGACTGGCTGCCTTCCTGGTGGCCACCGATTTCCAGAAGAAATATGATCACCGCCGGCGCAGCAGCTGGCCTTGCAGCGGCTTTTAATACTCCATTAGGAGGGATTGTTTTTGCCATTGAAGAACTTACCCAAACGCATTTTAGTTATTTTAAAACGGCGCTCTTTACAGCTGTTATTATTGCTGGGTTAACCGCACAGGGAATTTTGGGGCCTTATCTATATTTAGGATTTCCGGATGTTACACAAATTAAAAATTCCATTGTTTTTGCATTGATAATTGTCGCGATGATTACTGGTTTGCTCGGAAGTTATATGTCAATTATAATTTTAAGGATTTTTAGGTGGAAAAAATCTTTTAAGTTTACTTATCAGCATATTATTTACGTAGTTGCATGTGCTTTGGTTATGGCTTCCATCGGTTTTTTTCTTGATCCTCAAATTTTAGGTTCAGGTAGAAATATAATGCTCACTACTTTGTTTAGTTCTGATAAATACGTCCATTGGTACACAACTATATTCAGGATAATCGGCCCTATTTTAAGTTTCGGAACAGGCGCTTCTGCCGGCATTTTTGCACCCTCAATTTCAGCAGGAGCCAGTATCGGATCCTTTATGGCTGGTGTTTTTAATGAATCTGCTTCCAATGCGAATTTATTGATCTTATGTGGTATGGTGGGTTTTTTGACCGGCGTTACGCGTACTCCATTTACTTCTGCCATTCTTGTATTGGAGATGACCGACAGGCATAGCGTAATATTTTATCTATTAATCGCAGGAATGCTTGCCCAGCTTATTTCTTTATTTGTTGATAAGCATTCTTTATACGATCATTTAAAAGTGCAAACATTGCACGACCTGACACACGAAAGCGAGCCACCGCAGGCGGAAACCTGATAAAAATATGTTGAGTGCCAGAAGCAACTTATGTTGGAAGAGAAAAGAATGTCTATATTTAAAATTATTCCTTACTTTTGCAGCCCTTTTAGAATTTTATGTTTTAGCTAAACCGGGTTTCTTAAAAACATATTTCCCACATGGCTCCATAAGTTCCCGTCTGTTCGGGACGCCGGCAAGGGTGTAAAATAAAATATTAAAATAAATGCCAAAGGTTAAAACCAACTCCAGCGCCAAGAAGCGCTTTAAAGTAACCGGAACGGGTGAAATTACTTATCAAAAATCATTCAAACGCCACATCCTTACTAAAAAATCAACTAAACGCAAACGTGCTTTACGTAAGAAAGGAACTATAAGCGATGCTAACAGGCCATTTGTAATGAGGTTGCTTAGAATGAAGTAATCATCAAAATCTAATCAATTTAAAAATTAAAAAAAGGGTTTTGGAAATGGTTAAAATTCAGATCTAAAATTCCGAATCTAAAAAATATTAATTATGCCACGTTCATCAAATGCAGTAGCATCCAGGGCCAGAAGGAAAAGGGTTCTTAAAGCCGCCAAGGGTTATTATGGTAAAAGAAAAAATGTTTATACCGTTGCAAAAAATGTAATGGAAAAAGGGCTTACTTACAGTTATGTAGGCCGGAAATTAAAAAAGCGTGAATACCGCGCTTTATGGATTGCACGTATCAACGCAGCCGTAAGGGAAGAAGGAATGACTTACAGCCAGTTTATTCATAAATTAAACGAAAAAAATATTACTCTTAACAGGAAAGTGCTTGCTGATATGGCAATGAACGAACCTGAAAGTTTTAAGAATCTTATTTTATCAGTAAAATAATTTTTCTCTAATTTTTTATAAACCGTCCCAATTTATCTGAGGGCGGTTTTTTTATGCCCAATAATTAATCATTCTATTACATTTGTAAAAATTTTTTAAAATCTTAAAAGTTTTGAATGAATAATAGCTACAAAGACCTGGTTGACCAAACATTTAACTTTCCACAGGAAGGCTTTGACCTTAAAGACGGATACCTCGAATATAATGATGTGGATGTAAAAGCTTTAATTGATAAATATGGAACGCCTCTTAAATTTACCTATCTCCCCAAAATCGGGATGCAAATAGATAAGGCGAAAAAAATGTTTGCCAATGCTTTTAAAAAGCACAAATACGAAGGGAAATATAATTACTGCTATTGTACTAAAAGCTCGCATTTTTCATTCATAGTTGAGGAGGCTTTAAAACATGATATACATCTTGAAACCTCTTACGCTTACGATATTGAAATTATTCATAAATTATTTGAAAGAAAAAAAATTACAAAAGACACGTTTATTATTTGCAACGGTTTTAAGCAAAAATCTTATACCAGCCGCATTGCCCGCTTAATAAATACAGGTTTCAAAAATGTGATTCCAGTTCTTGATAATAAGGAAGAATTAAAAGCTTACCGCAAATCCGTAAGGGTTCCTTTTAATATTGGCATCCGCGTTGCAGCAGAAGAAGAGCCGATGTTTCCTTTTTATACCTCACGGTTAGGCATACGCGCAAAAGATATCCTTGAATTTTATGTTGATGAAATTGAAGGGAACGAGGATAGGTTTCAATTAAAAATGCTTCATATTTTTTTAAACAAAGGAATTAAAGATGACATCTATTATTGGAGTGAGCTCAATAAAGTTATTAACCTTTATTGCCAGCTAAGAAAGATTTGCCCAGAGCTGGATTCGATTAATATTGGCGGAGGTTTCCCCATAAAACATTCTTTGGGTTTTGAATATGATTATCAGTTTATGATCAATGAAATTGTAAGAAATATAAAAGCCGGATGTAAAAAAAGTAAAGTTCCAATGCCTAATATTTTTACAGAATTCGGTAGTTATACGGTTGGCGAAAGCATGGCTCATATCTATAGCATAATAGGAGACAAAAGGCAAAATGACCGTGAAACCTGGTACATGATTGATTCTTCATTTATTACTACATTACCCGATACGTGGGGAATTGGCGAAAAATTCCTGATGCTTCCGATCAATAAATGGGACAATGAATATCAAAGAGTAACTCTCGGAGGAATCACTTGCGACAGCCACGATTATTACGATTCAGAAGAACACATCAACGAGGTTTTTTTGCCAAAAGTGGGCGACGGCGAACCTTTGTATGTGGGCTTTTTTCATACCGGCGCTTATCAGGATCAAATAAGCGGTTATGGCGGAATCAAACATTGCCTCATTCCTTCTCCAAAATATATTGTGCTTGATTATGATAAAAACGGAAAGCTGGTAGATTGGGTTTATGCAAAAGAACAAAGCGCCGCAAGCATGCTTAAAATATTGGGGTATAAATAAGAAGGAATTATAAAACTTCAAAATAAAAATTCAGAGTATTTGTTTGTTTACTGGTTTTAGTTATCTAAATGAACATAAAAAAAACCTTCCCAAAAATGAGAAGGTTTTAGAAAAAAGCTCAAATAAAACTTAGTTCACTGAGATTTCTTTGGGAAGAACTTTTACTTCTTCTTTTTTTGGAAGAGTAAGGTGTAAAATTCCATTTTCATATTTTGCATTGATGTCATCGGCATTTATTTTTTCATCCAAAGTAAATGACCTTTTGAAAGACTGTGCACTAAATTCCCTCTTAATAAATTGCTTGTTTTCTTCTTTTTGTTCTTCCTTTTTTTCAAAAGAAACTGACAGAATATTTTTGTCAACAGTTATTTTAAAATCTTCTTTTTTTCTGCCCGGAACATTAAATTCCATTTCATAATTGTCGTTGGTTTCGCAAATGTTTACTGCCGGAAAATTAAACCCATTATTGCTGCTGGGAACCGGAAGGTCGTTTAATAAATTGTCAAGAAAGCTGTCCAATGTTTTCAATGTCGGCTGATTAAATTTTAGAGTTGTCATAATGATTATTTTTTAAGTTATTTAATAATGTTTTCTATTGATGAACAAAAAAAATACCAACCCAAGTTTTCTGCAATTATGATAATATATTAAGACATAATGTCTTATGAATCGAAATTTCCATGACATTATTTCCCAAACCTTTAAGAAATTCATTATTCATAAAACATTTAAGTATCGTAAATTTGCATTCTAAATTTTTAAATTTTACAGATATGTATCCTGAACAAATAGTAATTCCCATGAAAGAGGAATTAACAGAAAACGGCTTTTCAGATTTAGTAACAGCAAGCGAAGCTGAGAATGCCATAAACGAAACCGGAACCACTTTATTAGTAATCAATTCAGTTTGTGGCTGCTCAGCAGGTACAGCGCGCCCTGGCGTTTTGCTCGCTTTGGAATCTAGTGACAAAAAACCAGACCATCTTGCAACCGCTTTTGCAGGTTTTGATTATGATGCGGTAAATAAAGTGCGTGAACATTTGCTTCCTTATCCTCCGTCTTCTCCATCAGTTGCTTTATTTAAAGATGGTAAATTGGTTCATTTTCTAGAGAGGCATAATATTGAAGGCGCATCTGCAGTAATGATTGCCAACAATCTTTCCGCTGCTTTCGAAGCTTATTGCTAAAAAAATAAAATAAAAACCTTCAATATAATTGGGGGTTTTTTATTTTTGAATAATATCTTTTGTAAAAGGCCCAGATAGATTTTTTCCAAAACTAAAAGGTAAACATGTATCCGAATTTATATTTTGTATTTAAAGACTGGTTTGGATGGGAAATAAATGCATTTAAGATCTTTTACACCTTTGGCATTTTTGTAGCGATTGCCTTTATTGTTTCTGCATATTTTCTCACCAAAGAATTAAAAAGGAAAGAAAAGCAAGGGCTTTTATTGCCTCGTGAAGAAACGATTACTACCGGAAAACCTGCCTCCTTTTTAGAATTATTTATTAATGGGCTTGTGGGGTTTATTTTTGGATACAAATTGGTAGGCGCTTATTTTGCAAGCCGCCATGCGGGCATTGACCTGCAGGAATACATTTTTTCTTCTGAAGGAAGTTGGATCGGAGGGCTGATAATTGCAGCAATTCTCGTTTACCTGAAATACAAGGAAAAAAATAAACAAAAGCTTGCTCAACCAGAAAAAAGAACAATAAGGATCTGGCCTCACGATAGAGTAGGTGATATTGTAATTTTCGCTTTGGTTTTTGGTATTATTGGTGCAAAATTTTTTGATAATCTTGAGAATTGGGACCGGTTTATTGCTAATCCAATTGCTAATTTAATTGCTCCCAGCGGGCTTACGTTTTATGGAGGCCTGATTGTTGCAACAATTGCTATCCTATCGTATGCAAAGAAAAAAGGAATTGGAATACTTTATTTAATTGATGCTGCCGCACCTGTTCTAATGATTGCTTATGCTATTGGCCGGATGGGCTGCCAGACTGCGGGAGATGGCGATTGGGGAATATTTAACAGCGCTTATATTTCCGATGTTCCCGGCCATGTTGTTCCGGCAACACCTGAACAGTTTCAACAAAAATTAAATCAAAATTCAACTTATTTCTTAGCTGGAACGGTAACCGATCCAAATGGTACAACAACTATGGTTACTGACAGGATTGAAAAATCTTTTGATAAAGTTCCACATAAAAGTTTCCTGGGGCCAAAATGGCTGCCTACATGGTTGTTTGCTTATACCTATCCGCATAATGTAAATGAGGATGGTATTTTATTGCCGGATTGCCAGGGGAAATATTGCCGTGCGTTGCCTTTGCCGGTTTTCCCCACACCTTTATATGAAATTATTACCTGCTTTATTTTGTTCTTTATTTTATGGGCCATACGAAAAAAGATTGGGCCGCCAGGCGTACTTTTTTGCATTTACCTTATCCTGAATGGCATTGAAAGATTTTTAATAGAGACCATCCGGGTAGATACTAAATATTCTATTTTTGGAATTCATCCTACACAGGCAGAACTGATTTCCGCTGCATTGGTTATTGTTGGTACTATCGGAATTTTTTATTTTTCCAGGAAAGCTAGATTGGCTGAGGATTTTTAGATTCAAAAATTTTCAAAAAGATTACAATTCTTTATTGTGCTAAATTATTAGATGCGCGGGGATTACCTTCAACAAAAAAGCCTCCGCATTTTTGTACAGAAGCTTTCAGTAATTTAATCCTGGGGGTTTCGGGTTATAACAGGACGAAATTTGTTTAGCCTTTTCGGCTTAGTTTTCATTGGGATAATTATTTTTCAAAATTCTTTAATTTAAAAAAAAATAGAAGTTGACTGATATCGGATTTTTTGGTTTTTCCCGGATTAGAGGAACTAGTTATTTTCAATGGATTTGGATTCGATATTCTATGATTAATGTTTGTTGAACATCAATCAACTTCTGGAACAAAGATAGGTGCATGCCACTCCATGGACAATAGAGGTATTACCCTTTTTTAAAGGGTAAGTATTTACTGTTTAGAAAGTATTTTAACGACAATTCTTTATGTGGTTATTACGAATTCACAAAACGTAAAAACACGATGAATTTATTTTTGGTGCTTAATTATTTGCGTATAAGTATTAGCAAATAAGATTCCCTGTTATTTCTTTGTTTACTGTAAATTTTAAAAAATGAGATAGTAACTGAATGTAATTAATTGGCCTACTTTTGTTCACAAAAAAAATTATTTTTCTTTTATGGTAAACAGAAAAGTATTAACTCTTGACGAATTCACGATCAGGGAAATGCGTGCTTTCCCACAAGCTACCGGCGAGTTAGCAGGGCTTTTAAGAGATATTGGCCTTGCAGCCAAGCGTGTAAATGTAGAAGTGAATAAAGCAGGATTGGTTGATATTTTAGGGGATACGGGAAATGTAAATGTTCAGGGTGAAGAAGTAAAAAAACTGGATGAATTTGCAAATGATCAATTCACTGGTGTTTTGCGCCACGGAATTAGTTGTGCTGGCATTGCAAGTGAAGAACTGGATGATGTGGTAATTTTTAATGATGAAATCAGCCAAAATTCTAAATACATCTGCATGTTCGATCCATTAGACGGAAGCAGCAACATAGATGTGAATGTTTCAATCGGAACTATTTTTTCTGTTTACAGAAGAGTAACTCAAACCGGAACTCCAGTAACCATCAAAGATTTTTTCCAGGCCGGAAACCGCCAGGTTGCAGCGGGTTACATTATTTATGGCTCTTCAACTATTCTGGTGTATGCAACTAAAAGGGGGGTTAATGGATTTACTTTAGACCAATCTGTGGGTGAATTTTGTTTAAGCCATCCGAATATAAAATGCCCTGAAAATGGGAAAATGTATTCTGTAAACCATGGAAATTTTTTTGGGTATAGTGATGAAATAAAAAAATATATAGAAGTATGCCAAAAAAGGGATAAGACTAACGGTGGCCCATACACGCAAAGGTATATCGGCAGTATGGTAAGCGATGTACATCGAAATTTAATCAGGGGTGGAATTTTTTTATACCCTGCGACTGAAGAAAAGCCAAAGGGCAAACTTCGTTTGTTGTATGAATGCAATCCTTTGGCTTATATGGTAGAGGTAGCCGGGGGGAAGGCAACAGATGGAACACAAAGGATTTTGGATAAAGTTCCTACAGAATTGCATGAAAGAACTCCTTTTTTTATTGGAAGTTTAAAAATGATGGAAGAATTAGAGGAGTATTTGCAAGGGATACGGTAAATAAATCTATAAAATTATTTAAAATATAGCGTAACAGTTAAAAGATGAAAACAATTATATCAGTAAAAAACCTTACTAAAAATTACGGAAAGTTTGAAGCCGTAAAAGGAATCTCTTTCGATGTATATGAAGGTGAGATATTTGGTTTGCTTGGCCCTAATGGAGCTGGTAAATCAACGACTTTGGAAATTATAGAAACCCTTCGGGATAAAACTTCAGGAAAAATAATAGTGGATGATTTAGACCTTGATCATAACGCATCTCAAATAAAAAAAATAATTGGGGTCCAGTTGCAAACTTCAGGTTTTTATCCGGGATTAAATTTATTAGAGTTAATTGACCTTTTTTGTGGATTGTATAATACAAAAACAGACTCAGGTAAATTGCTCGAAATGGTAAACCTGAAAGACAAAGCCAAAAATAAATACAAAGAAATGAGCGGTGGGCAAAAGCAACGCTTTTCTATTGCTACGACTTTGATTAATAAACCCAGAATTATTTTTTTGGACGAACCTACAACCGGCCTTGACCCGCAGGCACGCCGCAACTTATGGGATTTGATCCAAAAAATTAGGAAGGAAGGAACAACCGTTATTATCACAACTCATTATATGGATGAAGCAGAATATTTATGTGACCGGGTTGCGATAATGGACGAAGGAAAAATCATCGCTATCGAAAGCCCTGATAAATTAATTGATGATTTGGTGGCTTCGGGATTTGAAAGGCCAAAAGAAACAAAATCAGCAAACCTGGAGGACGTTTTTATTAACTTAACAGGTAAGGATTTCAGGGAAGATTAAACTATATTTGCCCGCTAAAATAAAAATCGTTCACCCAAATTAAATTAAATGAAAGCTGTTTTTCTCTTTTTGATTTTTCCATTTTCAGTATGTTTTGCACAAACAAAAAAAAAGGAAGTAGCCAAACCAAAGGCTGCGAATTCAGCCCCGGCAATGAATTCAAATGATAGCCTCAGCTATTCAATCGGCATTCAGGTGGCAGAATATTATAAAACACAGGGAGTTGAAAAAGTAAATACAGAATATTTAAAAAAAGCATTTAACGATGTTTTTAACGATAAAACTTTAATCATTTCAGAAGACGAATGCAATATGAACATACAACAAAAATTACAGGGATTTATGGCAAAAAAAATTAGCGGCACAAAAGAAGCTGGCAATAAATTTTTAGAAGAAAATAAGAAACGCCCGGGTGTTATTACTTTACCCGATGGAATGCAATATGAAATTATTACAAAAGGTTCCGGGGCAATACCGGCTGCAAATGATACTGTTACCGTAAACTATGCCGGCACTTTGATTGACGGAAAGGAATTTGATAACTCTTATAAAAGAGGACAACCTATTACTTATCCTGTCACTAACTTTGTTCGCGGTTGGACAGAAGCATTGGAGTTAATGCCTGTTGGTAGCAAATGGAAATTGTATATTCCTTCTGACCTTGGTTATGGCGATAGGGGAGCGGGTGGTGCAATTCCTGGGGGAGCTGCATTAATTTTTACAATAGAATTATTGGGTATTGTAAATAAATAATTTTTTATGGAAGAAGATGAAAAACTTCGTTATCCGATTGGAAGAGAAAATGAGCAGAATGTTTATAAAAATGGATTTGATGAATCTGTAAAATCTTCTTTGATTAGTGACATAAAATTTCTTCCATCATCTTTGGATTTTGCTATTCAAAACCTTGATGCTGCTCAATTGGAAACTCCTTATCGTCCTGGTGGCTGGACAGTTCAACAATTAATTCATCATATCGCTGACAGCCATATCAATGCTTATGTGCGTTTTAAACTTGGGCTTACTGAAAACAACCCTACTGTAAAAGCGTATGACCAGGATGCCTGGGCTACACTTTCTGATTCAAAAAAATTACCCGTTAATTTATCAATTACTCTTCTTCATGCTTTGCATGCCCGTTGGTGCCAACTGATGGAAGATATGGCTGAAAGCCAATGGCAGCATACAGTTTATCATTCGGAAAGAAAAATAAATTTGAGCTTGTGGGATCTTTTAAAATCATATTCATGGCATAGCCGCCACCACACTGCTCAAATTTTAAACCTCCGGGAAAGAAATGGCTGGAATTAAAAATCATAAAAGAACTAATTATGAAATGGAAAATATTGTCTTCAGAGTATATAAGTACCCATCAATATTTTACAGCGCGAAAAGACAAATGTGAAACACCTGATGGAAAAATTATAGAGGAATATTTTGTGGTAGAATTACCTGGAACTGTTTGCGGGCTTGCTCTTACAGAAGAAGGTGAAGTGTTGATGGTAAGGCAATACAGGCTTCCGATTGAAGAAACACTTATTGAAATTCCAGGTGGCTTTATTGACGGAAATGAGACGCACGAAGAAGCCATGAGAAGGGAATTAAAGGAGGAAACAGGATATGAATTTTCTTCCTTTAAAGAGGTTGGAAAAATTGCTGCTAACCCCGGCGTACTTAATAATTTTACTTATTTATTTTTAGCGCAGGGTGGGAAAAAAACAAGTGAACAAAAACTTGACAAAACCGAAGAGCTGGAAGTTGAACTGATCTCTTTGAAGGAATTGAAGCAACTTTTTTTAGACAACAAAATATTACAGGGTACACATAACAGTTGTATATTTTATGCACTCAGGGAATTGGGCGAGATTTAAAATCCTTTTGTTAGCGAGGGTTGGAATAATTTTGTTTCTACTTCCGCAATTACGAACACACTTCCGCAAACAATTACTAAATCTTTTTTAGAAGCCTTTGCCATTGAGGCTTTTAAGGCTAAGTTTACTTCTCGGTAGGTATTACCATTTAGGTTAAACATTTTAGCCATTTTCATTAATTCTTCTTCGGGAAGCGCTCTCGGATTTTGAGCTTTTGTAAAATAATAATTGGCATTTTTAGGAAACTGGCATAGCGCTTTTTCAATTATTTTATCTTTCACCATTCCAAAAATGATGTGTAACTTTTCAAATTTCAATTCGTGGATATGCGCCATCAATTGTTTTATTCCATCTTCATTGTGAGCTACGTCCAGCACCACCGTTGGCTTTTCATGAATTACTTCCCATCTTCCAAAAAGCCCGGTAAGTTTTTTTACATTCGATAGCGCGGTTTTTATCTTTTCTGTTTTTAAAGAAAAGTTGTTTTTTAAAAAATCAACTGCTGCAAGAACTGTAAGAATATTTTTCTGCTGGTACAACCCATTCAGGTCAAGGGAATATTTTTCTTTTTTCTTATTTAATTTGTTACTGATTATAAGATCAAGTGATTTGGTTTTATAAACTGATGAAATCAATTTATACCTTCCCGAAGTGAAAGAAATTTCGGAAGTCATTTCTTCCGCTTTCTTTTGAAAAACGGGTTTTGTTTTTTCCGTAGTTGCTCCAATTACGACAGGAATGCTTTTTTTAATAATTCCTGCTTTTTCATAAGCTATTTCTTCTAATGTATTCCCTAAAATATCCATGTGGTCGTAACTGATATTGGTAATTACAGATAAAAGTGGAGTAATCACATTGGTGCTGTCTAACCTGCCGCCAAGCCCGGTTTCAATCACTCCTACATCTACATTTTTATGTACAAAATAATCAAGCGCCATCACAAAGGTCAACTCAAAAAATGATGGCTTTATTTTTTCAGATATGATTTTTGTTTTTTCCACAAAATCAGTCAAAAAACTTTTTGAAACCATCTGCCCGTTTATTTTTATTCTTTCCCTGAAATCTTTTAAATGAGGAGAAGTATACAATCCTGTTTTGTAACCATTCTCTTGCAAAATGGCAGCAAGCATGTGGCTTACAGAGCCTTTTCCATTTGTGCCTGCTATGTGTATTGTTTTCAACTTATCCTGTGGATTACCTAAGAAATTGCACAAGGCTAAAGTGTTTTTCAGGTCTGCTTTATATGCTTTTGCACCACTCTTACTGAACATTGGCAGTTGATCGTATAAATAATGTATGGATTCTAAATATGTCAAGGGATGGTTTAAATATTAATTATCATTAGAATTTGCAATTTACAATAAGGCAGTAAACAAACAAATAATCAAGATTTTTAAATTACGGTATAAAGAAATAACCCAGGCTTGCATTATTTTTAAGCTGAAGAATTTTTTTTTTCAAGAATAAAAATTTATCTGAAAGTGCTTAAATAGAAAATCTATTGATTCCCTTTTACTTTCATTTTTAAAGTATAAATATTTTGAGAAGCAGTAATAAATAAAATATTTTTTTCTTTTCCTGCAAAAGTTATATTTCCTGTCCAGTCAGCCGGAACGTCAATATGTTCAATCTTTTCTCCTTCTTTATTATAAACAGTAACTCCTTTTCCGGTTAGGTAAATATTTCCTTTATCATCCATCGTCATTCCATCAGAACCTTGTGAAACAAAAAGAGCTTGATCTTTTAAACTTCCATCCTCAGCAATCGTAAATTTATAAGTTTTGTTACCTTCTATATCCGCAACGAATAAATATTTTCCATCCGGAGTTCCTATAATTCCATTTGGCTTTATCATATTATCTACCACTACAACCGGATCATTTTTCTTTTTAAGGTAATAAACCTTTTGCCCGTCAAGATCAGAGGATTTTCTTTTCCAGTAATCACGTTGATAATAGGGGTCTGTGAAATAGATTTTTCCTTTAGATGTTACGAAAACATCGTTTGGCCCATTTAATCTTTTCCCTTTATAATCTTTTACCAACACGGTTATTTTTCCATTCGGGCTTATTGACCATAACTGGTCATGTTCATCGGCGCAGGAAATAAGGTTTCCTTTATTGTCAAAATACATTCCATTGGACCGCCCTGATTTATCTAGAAAAATAGAAAGCTTTCCGTCTGTATCATATTTCCATACTTTATCGTTTGGCTGATCCGAAAAAAATACATTGCCATTTTTATCGGTGGCTGGGCCTTCTGTAAATTTAAATTGGTTGGAAATCAATTGTAAAGTAGCTCCATCGGCGATGACAGGGCTTTCTTTTTGCCTTAAATTGGGTTCCGCTGACTTTTTGGGTGAGTTTATCATGAGTACGAATAAAATTATAATCTTTAAAAAATGAGCCACCATAAAAAGTTAGTTAATGATTTATATAAAGTTTTTTTACGTTTAGGTATTACTGTTACCCTATTTAGATTCACAGTTCCTTTCAACAATAAATTGCCTTGTTTTCAAATCTATTGCTACTAAATTACCAAAATGAGGCCGTTTAGTATATACGCAACCTCCGTCAATATTAATACAATTTCCTGTTTGTTTTATAATAAATGTTAGGGGAATAGGAGTGTGCCCATGAATCAAAAACTTATCTTCCAACGCAGGCTGCTGTGGATAGAAACCTCTTTCCCATAACATTGCCTGTTTATCTTCAAAAATATTTTCGTTTTCAAAATTGAGGCCAGCATGTGCAAAAATGTAATGGTATTTGGTTAGGTAATATTCAGTTTCATTCAAAAAAGTAAAATACATTTCTGGCAATTCTTCTAAAGATTTTATGCCAAAGCTTTTTAAAGTATTTTTTCCTCCGTTATCCAGCCAAAGTTTCAAAGCTTTTTTATCGTCACGGGCTTCTATCATCATTTGTTCGTGGTTGCCTCTTAATGTATATATATGATACCCCTCGCTCCTGAGTTTCAAAATAAGGTCAATAACACCTTTACTATCTTCGCCCCTGTCAATATAATCGCCGATGCAATATAAAAGGTCTTCTTTTTGCAATTGAATTTGACTCGTAAGTATTTTTTCAAACGTTTTGCTACATCCATGAATATCGCCGATTGCAAATATTCTTTCCATTCTAATAATTTATTTTTTTATTTCAGAGATACAATTAAAGTGCCGAAGGTAATTGATAACTTTTTGAGAAGAATTTTTGAACAGTAAATCAACAAATAAAGTAAATTCTTATTTTTATATCAAAGCACCCACCCCGAATAAATTTATTTTGAACATGAAGAAAAAAATGACAAAAAAAGTAGAAGAAGTTGTGCTGAGTTTAAATTTTATTATCTTCGCGCTCCCAAATTATGGTATTTGGATCGGTAGTTCAGTTGGTTAGAATGCCGCCCTGTCATCCCTACATGAGATGTAGGGACGGGTTCGAGTCTGACTTTTTTTGAAAATATTTGGATCGGTAGTTCAGTTGGTTAGAATGCCGCCCTGTCACGGCGGAGGTCGCGAGTTCGAGTCTCGTCCGGTCCGCATAGGCCCTTACAAATTTGTAGGGGCTTTTTAATTTATGCCATACTACGTTTACATTATACAAAGTCTTAAGGACGATACTTTTTATAAGGGATTTACTGAAAACCCTACTAACAGATTAGCGCAGCATAATGCCGGAGAAATGAATTACACCTCTAAGAAAATTCCCTGGAAATTGATTAGCTTATTATTTTTTGAAACAAAAAAGGAGGCTCTAATTGCTGAAAAAAAATTAAAAAAATATGACCGTTCAAGATTAATTACTTTAATAAATTCTCCAAAAAACAGATTGAAAGAATATTTTGGATCGCTTTGTTAATTGCTTTTTATATGCGATTTAGGGAACGTCCGGTCCGCATAAGCCTCAGTTAAAAGCTGAGGTTTTTTATTACCCAGAAACTTCAAATCAGAAATCCGGGTTATTTATTGGTTTACTATAATAAATTCCCTTTTTCTATTTTTGTTGCTATGCTAAATAACGAAACTCTCTTGCTCGCAAAAAAACTCTGGGATTATCATCTTCTCAATAACCAATTGGAAAAAGCAGATTGTATCCTTGCTTTAGGCAGCCATGATTTGCGTGTGGCAGAACGTGCTGCAGAGTTGTATTTGGAAGGTTTTGCGCCTTTACTGGTAATGTCTGGTGGTTTGGGAAATTTTACCCAGGATATCTGGACGGAAAAAGAAGCGGATAAATTTGCCGCTATCGCCATCGGAAAAGGTGTTCCGGCAGAAGCGATTTTGATAGAAAACAACTCAACTAATACTGGAGAAAATATTTTATTTACCCAAAAAATATTGAAAGAAAAAAAGCTAAACCCGCAAAGTTTTATTGTAGTGCAAAAACCTTATATGGAACGAAGGGCTTATGCTACTTTTAAAAAAAACTGGCCCGATAAAAAGCTGTTGGTTACTTCTCCTCAAATCTCGTTTGAAGATTATCCAAACGAAGAAATTCCCATGGAAAAAGTGATAAATATTATGGTGGGCGACTTGCAAAGAATTAAATTTTATCCTGAAAAAGGGTTTCAGGTTTACCAGGAAATTCCTCCGGAAGTCTGGGATGCGCTTGAAAAATTAGTGGCTCTTGGCTTTGATAAACATTTGATGAAAGAATAGAAAAGTTATTCATCACGAAAAAGGTTTACAAATCTGGCATGTATTTTATTGGTTAATTACTGTCTTTATTCCAATGAAATAATAATCGATAATTATGGATTTATCTAACCAGATACGCGATCTTTTTTTATTGCCCCTGGCAATATCCTGCATTTCATGGACGGTTACACATGAAGAAATATTTAAAGAACCCCGTGATTTTTGTTTACGAAAAGTACATCACGCGAAAAGTGCTTTAGCACGAAAATTCTTTTATGTGTTTACGTGCGAATACTGTTTTTCACATTATATAACCATTCTGTTTTTGTTCATCACAGAATATCATTTAATATTTTCTGATTGGAGAGGATACCTGATTGCAGGTTTTTCGCTTGTTTGGATTTCTAATTTTTATATGAGCATTTTTGGTTTCATAAGGGTTGGAATGAAGAAGGAAGGAATTGAAGCAAATATTAAGGAAAAGGAATTAGAAGAATAAAACAAATTTTTTAATCAATTTTCCAAAACCTGCGTTTAACTTTTGTTATCTTCATTCTTCTTTTACATTTTAAACACTCCTGAAAGTAGATTTTCATGTTTTCAAAATTTTTTAAATACTTTTTTTTCCTGGCTTTCATTGGAATGATAAGCTGTAACCAGGAAAAAAAATATACCAAGCCAACTATAGATATTCAAACTTATTATGGAGATATTATTATAGAATTATACCCGGCCAAAGCGCCGAAAACGGTCGCCGCTTTCCTTTCATTTATTGATTCGGGCTATTTTAAGAACACCACATTCTACAGGGTTTTAAAAAAAGACGACCAGCCAATGAACGCTGCTAAAACGCAATTGATACAAGGTGGGCTTTGGCAAACTAAATTTAAAAAACAACAAACCATCCCCGGGATACCTTTAGAAACTACAAAACAAACAGGAATCCTTCACCAGGAAGGAGTGCTTTCTTTGGCCAGGGCAGAAGAGGCAAATTCCGGGAATACAGAATTTTTCATTTGTATGGATGACGAACCTGATTATGATTATGGCGGCGCCGCCAGCGCCGATAAAAAAGGTTATACTACTTTTGGACGTGTGATTAGTGGAATGAAATATGTAAAACAAATCCATAGCCAGCCCGATTATGAAACGAATTTTAATCCGCCTATAAAAATTATCAATATTAAAAGGCTTAATTGAACATTCCCCTTTGGATAGTATTAACCGCTGATGAAAAAATTACCTCATCAGAAGATAAAATGCAGTGTTTTGCTAAAAAATCAAAAAAAAAATTCAACTTTAAAAAGGAATTGAACTTCAGGTTCTATAAATGGTTTAACTAATTTTCCTAAACTTTCAGAACCATTAAAACTTTCGAAAATATTCATTTTTAAACTCCCTAAATAAATTAATGGCAAATAAATTCTTTCCCTATACATTTGCAGATTATTTCAAATTGTGAACGTGGCTATAGTGAGGATAGTAGTACATTTAAAGTAATAGCGTGAAGAAAAACATGAATAGGGCTACGCCCCTGGGATTAATCATCGCATTAGGAATTGTTTACGGAGATATAGGTACTTCCCCACTTTATGTATTCAATGCCATTATCAGGGACAGGCTAATTACTCCCGAACTTATTTTGGGAGGGCTTTCCTGCGTCATCTGGACGCTTACGCTGCAAACCACCATCAAGTACATTACGCTAACTTTACAAGCAGATAACAATGGTGAAGGCGGTATTTTTTCCTTATACGCACTGATACGCCGTCAAAAAAAATGGCTGGTTTTCCCTGCGATGATCGGCGGCGCTGCTATCCTGGCTGATGGAATTATTACTCCACCTATTACTGTTACTTCTTCTATTGAAGGGCTAAGGCAAATCCCTTTTTTCAGCGACATTAGCGGTACGGCTATTATTTATATTGTTATCATTATTTTACTTGCTTTATTTTTCTCACAGCAATTTGGAACAGCTAACATTGGAAAGCTTTTTGGCCCTGTTATGTTTTTCTGGTTTTTGATGTTGCTGATTTTGGGTTCTATTCACCTGGTAGATAACGTGAATATTTTTAAAGCTTTTAATCCCTATTATGGCATCAGGCTATTGACAGTCTATCCTAAAGGCTTTTTTATTTTAGGAGCAGTATTTCTTTGTACTACGGGAGCAGAAGCTTTATATAGCGACCTGGGCCATTGCGGGCGGGGAAATATACGGGTATCATGGGTTTATGTAAAAATAGCTTTGATCATAAATTACCTGGGACAAGGTGCATGGCTTTTAGCAAATTATAAAGGGCAGGTTTTAACCAAAGAAGTGATAGATAGTGGATTCAATCCATTTTTTGGAATTATGCCCGAGAGTTTTAAAATCATCGGAATTTTTATTTCTACAGTGGCTGCTATCATTGCCAGCCAGGCGCTGATCAGCGGTTCATTTACTCTAATTAGTGAAAGTATGCGGCTAAATCTTTGGCCAAAGATGAAAATAAATTATCCCACAGAAGAACGTGGCCAACTATATATTCCGGGTATCAATTCCTTATTACTCGTAGGTTGCCTGGGTGTGGTTATTTATTTTCAAACCTCATCCAATATGGAAGCGGCTTATGGCCTTGCTATCACTTTATGCATGTTGGCTACCTCTATGCTTTTTGCCAATTACCTGATTTCTAAAAGAACGCCCAGGTTTCTCGTTTATCTCTATCTCAGCGTTTACCTTACTATCGAGCTAAGTTTTCTTATCGCTAATCTTGAAAAATTTCCTCATGGGGGATTTGTTACATTGATTATCGGCGGCGGCTTATTTACTATAATGTATGTTTGGTTCAGGGCACGGAAAATTAAAAACCGTTACGTTGAATTTGTGCGGCTTGATCAATATTTGCCTATGATCCAGGAATTGAGCAATGACATGACTATTCCGAAATATGCCACTCACCTGGTATATTTAACGAGCGCTAACAACCCAAAAGAAATTGAACATAAAATTGTTTATTCTATCCTTAACCGAAAACCTAAACGTGCGGATATTTATTGGTTTGTTCACGTAGATACGCAGGATGACCCCTATGCCGCAGAATATACTGTAGAGGCAATTATTCCGAATGAAGTAATAAGAGTGGAGTTTCGCCTCGGGTTTAGGATGGAACCCCGCATTAACCTTATGTTTAGAAAAGTCGTTTTGGACATGGTTGCGAATAAGGAGGTAAATATTACCAGCCGTTATGAAAGCCTTCAGAAAAATAATATTGTTGGAGATTTTCAATTTATTGTTTTGGAAAAATTCTTATCACAGGATAATGAATTGCCCTTGTTTGAAAAACTCATCATGCGCCTTTATTTCTGGATTAAAAAAATAAGCCTTAGTGAAGAAAGAGGTTTCGGTTTAGAACAAAGCAATGTTATCGTTGAAAAATTTCCTCTTATTGTTGCGCCGGTAAGAAAGCTAAAATTACACCGTGTTTTTACAGATGACGAAGAAGCTTAGAAATGACAATTTCAGAACAGGATTTAGCAAACAGTAAACAAACAAATAAGGCGATTTTCTGTTTTAAAATAATTATGGAAAGATCAAAACCTAAAGTTTCGACGCGAAGAAAAGTTTACAGGTTTGCTATTGTATTCACGCTTATTTATTCTTCTGTTGGCATTGCCTTATACCATCTTCAGGAAAAATTTTTGTTCCATCCTGAATCTTTGCCAAAAGATTTTCAATTCAAATTTAATATTCCTTTTAAAGAAGTAAATATCGCGATGAATGAAACGGATACGCTTAACCTGGTTCAGTTTTTTCCGCCTGATTCTTTGCCAAAAGGTGTTGTAATTTATTTTCATGGAAATTCAGCAAACTTATCCCATTACGTAAAATACGTTTCTAATTTTACCAAACACGGTTACGAAGTTTGGATTCCGGATTATCCCACATTTGGAAAAACGACCGGAAAATTAACTGAAGAAAATATTGATAACCAGGCAAAAGAAGTTTATAAACTCGCTCATTCAAAATTTCCGGCTGACAGCATTATCGTGTATGGCAAGTCGTTAGGTTCGGGCGTTGCTTCTTATATCGCTGCAAAAGAATTTTGTAAAAGATTAATTTTAGAAACTCCTTTTTACAGTATCCCGAGTTTGCTTAGCCATTATGCGCCCATTTACCCGGTCAACAGAATGTCGCATTTTAAATTTCCGGTTGGCGAATATTTAGAAGATATAAAAGCACCGGTTACTATTTTTCAGGGCACAAATGATGAAACCATTCCTTATAACAATGCGGCAAAATTGAAAAAAGTTTTAAAACCCGGTGATGAATTTATTACTATTGAAAATGGTACGCATAATAACCTGAATGATTCTCCTCTTTTTCATCAAAAACTGGATTCATTGTTGAATCTGTAAATACTGTCAGAATAGAAATCTGCATTATTCCTGCCCGAATGAATTCGTTCAGGCGGGTGTTCGTTTACTGTATTTTAAAATTGAATTTGATCAGCATCAATTTCAAAATCAAACCTTCCTTTTGTAATTAAAATACTATCGCCGATATTTCCATTAAACAATCCAGATAAAGAATAAGTACTGTTCGAACTATTTCCCGAAGAATTGTATTTTATTTCGATAAAATAAATATTAGATTTTCCTATTAATGTATCCGGATAATTATAAAAGTAGTTAACAGCAATTGCATTGCTATCTGTTGGAAACCTTTTACCATTCATTGCCAGGAAATCACGGGCAGAAAAACTTTTTGAAACGGGTAATAAGAGTGAAATAGAATTGTACGATTGGTTATATCCAGCGCTGGTATTATTTATTTCAATTTGCCAGGAAATCTGGAGTGTGTCAAAAGCACTGTTGGTAATTCTTTTTGTTATTATTGGAATTGTATTGTTGATGCCTCCGAAAATTGGCTTTTGATAAGAGTTTATGTAGGGAACGTTATTGATGTACATGGTAACAATATTATAACCTCTTGAAGTGAGGCGGCTTAATCCGGGATCATCCGGATCGGGAAAAAAATTTCTTTTGTTGCAGCTTATAAAAAATAATGAAAGGCAACAAAAAAGCGCAATAATATTTTTTGATTCCTTTTTCATTTGTTGTAATAAAAATTATAGCCAAAGGTAAGTTGCATAGGAGCCATGTATTTATAGGATAATTCATAATCCCTTTTTTCTTTTAATAAAGGCGTTTGCAAATGGAGCATCAATAACATATCGCATTTCCCAATATGAAAATAATAAACAGGCGCCATAGACATTACGAATCCACCTTCATTAGAATTCACATCAGGATTTAAAACTTCATAATTTTTTGTATCATAATTTTTATAGGAAACTTTTATATTTTGATTGCAAATAGCAAAAGGCACAACATTTAGATAAAAGGCATTATTTTTTTTAGAGGAAAATAAATGAATTCTAAACCCAAAAGAAAAGGTGAAAACATAAGGCATAACTTTTTCCCGGAGTGTAATTTTTTGGGGTAAGCCCGGATTTAAAGTATATGCCTCGCCACTGCTTTTACTTCCTAATGGAAAATCGTAGTCAAACTCTAAGAAAACAGGAGATTTTTTATCCTTAAATGGTTTCCAAATTAAGGATAAAGGAATTTGGTAAAAAGAATTGCTGTTATTAATATCTGTTGAAATGCCCGTTGATAAAGAGATTGCTGATTGTGCATTTGCGATAGCAGCAAATAAACTACAAATTAAAAAACAAGAAATAAAAGCATTACTAATTTTCATAAGTATTTAGGAGGAACTTATAGCGTTAATTTTTTGTATCAAATTATTGACAGTTAAAGTTGCTAAAACGCTGCAATTTATTTTATTGGGGAAAATAAGAATCTTTGTTATTTATTGGTTTACTGGCTATAAAACGAAATGTAATTTACCAATCATTATTTTTCAGGTTGATTTCGAATATTTATTATCTTTTCAAGCTCAATTACATCAACAATATCTTTTGGCCTGTTGATGGCTTTTTTATTTTTAATGAGTTGATTTATATTAAGAAATGGTACCTCAATATTCTCAATTTTTGCAACATTTGCTTTTGATAAAGCTTCATCAAAAGAAATACCTGGAAGCCCTTCCATTTTAGTTATAATATCCAGGTTTAGGCCCTTTCCAATATAGAAATTTGACCATCCGGGAATAAAATCTAATTTATCAAAAGATAATTCTCCATAACCAAATTGTTCAAGCGCTTTACCTAAATTTCGCCTGTTGCTCATTTCATCTTTGAGCCAGATATCTACATCCGCAGTCATTCTTGAAAAGCCGTGTAAATTCACAGCAAACCCACCAATCATTATATACTTTACGTGAAAAATATTCAGCGACCTCCAAAAATTTAATAAATCTTCGTCAGGGGTATCCATTAGTAATTTTTTATTTTATGATTACTGCTTTTTTGAGCATAAAATGGATTCGCATAAGGCGTGTAAAAAGATAAAATTTTTCGGTGTCGCTTCTGTTTATGGATTCCAATATTCTTTTTCTTTCAGCTTCTGAAATAATAATTCTATTCCCTTCTATTTCTAATGTGATTTCCTTATTTTGATCAGGAGGATTCATAACCTAAAATTATTAAAATTATGCAGTATTCTTTTGTAATTTCTTTTAAAATTTTTTGATATTTTATTATTTCGCAATTTCTTGTTGGAAAAATCATTCTTATACAGAAATTCTTATGCAGAAAATAGAAGCTCTATTTTAAAATTTATGGGGCAAAAATCAAAGTGCTACTTGAATAAACAATCAAAGAGGGCCCAATCGTTATTTTTCAATGGATATTATTTTTTTGGTGCCATCTTTTGACAATGCTTTGATAATGTAAACACCTTTAGCCCAACTTCCGGTATTTATTTTCATGATATTACTTCCACCTGAAACAGGTATAGAAGATTGAAGAATCTTTTGCCCATAAATATTGACCACAATAATTTGAAGTGTTTGATCCTTATCTGAAGTAATATTTAGGTTTAATGGATTCAATATAGGATTGGGCCACGCATTTATTTCCAAACTTTTAGTTACGGGAGTTACGGATGGAGCACATTTCCCAACTTTATCAATATGCCCGTCAATCCATAATAGCCTATCGGCAATCCAGGTTTTTAAAGTACTAATCTCTCCGGCATAAGTAGTTGGTATTGGGTCGGGATTAGGCCAAACATAAGTTCCGAGTACAGGCCATTGCGTGAAATGCCTTTGCTGCGCTTCGCCTACCAATGTATAAATTGAATCTATCCAGTGATTAATGTTTTCGTTGCTCAGTACGGTAGCTCTCACTTCTTTCCACCGGCAATATAAATCAGATTTGAACAAGGTATCCTGCATAAAACGGTTCCACCAAAAAGGCATCTGGTAAAAATCACCACTGCAAACATAATTAAACCGGTAAGCCCATCCGCTGGTATCGCTTCCATCACAATAATTCGCATTCCTGAATGCAATATCATAATCCCAAACCGGCCCGGCTTTAATTTTTGGATTGATGCTGTTTCTGTCTTTATTAAAATAACTACTAAGCCGGTATCCATCCACATTGCGGCTTATTTCATTTACAATGAAATAATCTATGAAAGAATTTTCATCCGCATATTTTCTAAAACCATTAGTGGTATCCTGGAAATTGCTGGCTGCCAACGAATTTTCAAAATCATCAACGCCGCTTTTTATATAAGCTGATTGTTGCGGAGTAATATCTTCTGGTTTTGGATATACATACGAAAACTGTATGGACGCATTGGGAGAATTGGGCGTCGGGTACGCAGAAAACCAGGCATTTGCTTCTTTATCAATGCTGAAAATATAACCTCCCGTTACTGCATCACCGTCGTTATCACTACTTTTCATTTTTGAAATATTTACTCTTCCTTTATCTCTTTTTATCTTTTCCATAAAAACATAAATACCTATATATTCCCCATTTAAAATTACTTCCACATACCGGCAATGTGCTGCCCAATGCCCAAGGTTGTTTGACATGGTATAAGCCAGAAAATTGCGCATTAAAGTTTTATCGGTGTAGGGTGCATACATTACCCAATCACTTTGTTTGGGCAGGCCAAACAAAGGTTCATCTATACTATTATCATCACTGTCCCTCAATTCAACAGAGTAAGATTTCATAGGAAACATTTGTGAAGACTCGCCCCGGATTTCAATACCAACCCTTCCACTAAACTCATTGAAAGTATCTGTCACATTATTCCTTGCTCCATTTGGATTATTGATGATGCCCATGTCTACATCTATTTTGGGATCATCAGGAATTGTTTGGCTGTTGGTATTAATAACGACTATCGGAAGATTGGAAGAAGTAAAATTAACGGACTGTGCTGAAACAGGTAAACTAAAGAGCAGCAATAGATAGGGTAATATTCTTTTTGTAGTTAGCATATGATAATTAAAAAAACGAAGATAAAAGAAATACAGATTGATACAATTACAAAATATCTCTTCAAAAAGTTGCGCTGATTGTTTTATATGGATTAAAAATAAAAATCCTCATTAATTGTTCGTTTACTGGTTGCATCATTTCATATTTCTTTTAATTCAACCGATTCTTTTCCAACATTCAATTTGTATTTTACACCAATCTTCAGGGCATAATTTTCTTTATCATGGCTTACCGGAAATCCAAAACAAACAGGATAATGATAGTCTTTTACCAAATCTTTTATAGCCTCTTCAACTGTTTGGCCAAAAGGGGCTGTGGTATCTTTCATATCAGAAAACCGCCCAATAATTAATCCTTTTAAATTTTCTAGTTTGCCGCTTCGTTTTAATTGGTACATCATGCGGTCAACCGAATAAATGTATTCGCCAACCTCTTCAATAAAAAGGATTTTATTTTTTGTTTTAATATCAGATGCAGTGCCTATCCCATTTACCAGGAGCGATAAATTTCCTCCGACCAAAATGCCTTTAGCTTTTCCTGGCTGATTTAAAATATTTCCTTCCGTTTTATAGTCTGCTTTTTTCCCAAGCATGGCACTATGCAGGCTTTGAATATATTGGTTTTTAAATTCACCATCGTTAAATGCTGCTGCCATCGGCGCATGCAACGAAGCGATTTTAAAATTAGAAAATAGGTGGCAATGCAAAACCGTAATATCGCTGAAGCCAATTATCCATTTTGGATGTTTTTTAAATTTTGAAAAATCAAGCTTGTCAATAATTCTTCCCATACCGTAGCCGCCTCTTCCGCATAAGATTGCATTAATATTTTCATCGTCCAACAAGAGTTGAAGGTCTTTGCACCGCTCTTCATCCGTTCCGGAAAAATAATGATACTGGTTGCTGAGAGTTTTTCCTGGAACTACTTTAAAGCCCCAATCAGTAAGGGTTTCAATACATGTTTGGGCTTTTTCAATAGGCATATAACCGGCGGGGCAAACAATCCCAATCGTATCGCCGGGTTTTAAATATGGAGGAATAATAGTCATTTATTTTGTTTTGATTTCAACAGTGAACAAACAAATAATCCGGATTTTAAATTTCCTGTAAAATAACTCCGCTCTCTGAAACGCTCAACTTATGTTTAGCTCCACATTTCAATGCATAATTTTCTTTTACATGCCCCACGGGGAAATCAAAGCAAACGGGGTAATTATATTCTTTTACTTTTTCCATTACCATTTCATAAAGTGTTAAGCCAAATTCTTCCCCAGGGTCATCAGGTTTTATTCTGAATTGGCCGATAATCAATCCTTTTAACCGGTCTAATTTTTTACTGCGTTTTAAATTCCAAAGCATTCCGTCAATTTTATAAAGGTATTCGCCAACATCTTCAATAAATAAAATTTTTTCATCAGTATTTAAATTAGAAATGCTTCCGTCAAGCATTTCAATAATGGATAAATTCCCACCAACCAAATCTCCAATTCCTTCGCCATTTCGGTTTGTTGAATTTGGCGGCCTTTTATAATTCATTTTTTCACCTACAAGGCATTGCCTGATTGAATCAATAGAATCAATTTGTGTTTGATCCGCAGTAGAAAAATCATCAGGAAAGCTGTTGCACATTTTTGAATGAATGGTTGCAATTCCATAATTGTGGTTAATGTGGCAATGAAAAACTGTGGCGTCGCTAAAACCAATGACCCACTTTGGGGTTTTTACAAATTTTGTAAAATCAATTTTATCAATGATCCTTACAACTCCATATCCACCGCGACCTGGCATGATCGCTTTTATTTCAGGATTGTCGAGCATTTTTTGAAAACCATCAGCGCGTTGTTCATCTGTTCCGGCAAAAGTGAAATCTTTTGCGCCAACTGTATTGTCAGTACAAACTTTAAAACCCCATTCACTCATTTTATTGATTGCAGGCAGGCATTCTTCCATACTAATATGATCGGATGGGCATGTAATTCCGATTAAATCCCCTTTTTTTAAATAAGGTGGAATTATTTTTGAAAGATTCGATTTTTGTGAAGAAATGCTTTTTGGAAAAACCGTGGTAACAGTTGCCAAAGGAATTACAGAGGAAAGAAAATCTTTTCGGTTCATGAAATTATTTCGTTTTCAGGATTTATATATTTTTCTGAATCCAAATCATATAATAACCACTGATATTTTTCACAAATTGCTCTTACTTCTTTTACCGGATTTTCTGTAAAAAGAACCTCTACCATTACAAATTCTTCGATTACTTCCTCCTCACCAAAATAGAACTCAAGAATAGCATTTGAAGTTTTTGATATAGCAATTCCATTGTCTTTCCAGATTGTTTTCGGAAAGAAGCTGTTGATCTTATTTTTAAAATCCTGAGTACATCCAAAAAGTAGTATAAGATTTTTATCCAAAAGATCAACTTCTTTTTTAGCTTTTACCAGGAAAAACAGTTTTCCAGATTTCATCTCTATCTATTTTATGAATATGAGCACCAGGATGTGGCAGACAATAAAATTGCTTTGACAATAAAGTACCGATATATCCAGTTACTTCAAACTTACCTATTCTTTTTCCATTTAAGTGAATAGGTTTTAAAGACATTTCGTCAGGGATATTTAGGAATTTTTCTAAGTAAGTAATATTCGTATTTCCAAGTGAGAGTATCCAGGAAGGTTGCAAGTAATTTACAAATTTTTTGAAAATCGGAATTGATATTTCAAAGTCTTCCCCTTTTAAATATTGTAAATTTGGTGTTCTGAAAAAACATAAATTACTATAATTAAAATCATCTGAATAAATATCTAAACTTAAATTCTCAAAAATATACTCCTTAGACTTTGACAGAAACTTGTATTCTCCACACTTTAATTCATGTAAAAACTTTTCTTTGGTTGGTATATCTTCCGGAAACGAATAATCATAATTGTCTTTTGGACCTCCACCGCCCCAATTTATGCCAATTATCAGAGGCTTGCTCAACGTAATTGGAGTCGCACAAATGGAATAACTCCATTTTTTTCCGTTTGCCTTTTCATTTTTAAGAATACTACTATTATTTTCTTCTTTTTTTAAAAGAGAAGAAATTTCTTCATAAATATCTTTTGGATTCATTTTGCTTTTTTTATTTGTTCCGAAAAACTTACAATTCGAATCCCATCCCTGCTTTAAGCGCTTTGTTATATTTTGGTAAATCAAATTTATAATAAAATGGTGCTTTGTGCGCCACTCCCTTTTTTGTTTCTTCTAATCTTTTTAAAATACCTGTTGCTATCATTTTCCGCTGAAAATTCCGGCGGTCTAATTTTTTTCCCAGGATGGTTTCATATAATTTTTGCAGTTCTGGCATAGTAAATTTTCGTTTCAGTAAATTATATCCAACCGGGTGAAAATTGAGTTGCATCCTTAAAGCACGCAGCGCTTCGTCAAAAATATTTCTATGATCAAGAATCATTTCAGGCAATTCATCAATGCTAAACCATTCGCAGGCTTCTGACACTTTATCAGGAGTTGGATTGACTTTTGTAAAATCTACCAAAGCGTAGTAACCGATAGTGATAAACCTTTCGAACATCCAGCTTTTATCAATTTTTACTCCGATGTTTTTTAAAAATTGCTGATTTAATTCTTTAGTTGATCTTGCCGGGTGGCTGAAAACATGGAATTGCTGGAGAAATATTTTTTCAAGCCCGGTTCTCTCTTTCAGTACTCTGTGCGCTGCTGTGTCACTATGTTCATTCTTTAATATAAAGCCGCCGGACAATGACCATGCTCCATATTTTGCTTTCAAAAGCAAAACTTTCAAATCGTTTTCATGAAAACCAAAAATTACGCTATCAACAGAAACATGGCGAAGATATTTTTCATGGCCTTTTAAGAAGTGGGTTTTTAATTCTTTATCAAATTCCATCTCTAAAAGTAGGTATGATTTTTTGGATTAAAAATTTAAAATACCATACATCAATTAATTAAAAATAAATCAAATAAAATATTTTACATTGCGTCACGATAACGCAATGAATAATAAATTAAACTAAAAATGAAAAGAATATTTGTAAGTGTATTAGTATTATTTGCTTGCTCTCATCTTTCAGCTCAAAGCAACAACGCCGCTAAAGCAAAAGAGATTGTTGGTAAAATGACATTGGAACAAAAGGCTGAATTGGTTGTGGGAAATGGCTTCCATATGCCTGGAATGAAGCCCCAGGGCCCGGTGATTGGCGAAACAAAAGATAAAGTACCAGGAGCAGCCGGAACTACACACGCTTTTCCTAAGCTAAATATTCCATCCCTTGTTCTTTCTGACGGCCCTGCCGGAGTAAGGATTTCACCTTATAGAAACGGGGATAGTTCTAAAAGTTATTTTGCAACTGCATGGCCTGTTGCTACTTTGCTTGCAAGTTCATGGGATACAGCTTTGGTAAAAAAAATGGGCGTTGCATTTGGAACCGAAATTCATGATTACGGTGTTGATGTAATTTTAGGGCCGGCTTTAAACATTCACCGTAACCCGCTTGGTGGAAGGAATTTTGAATATTTTTCTGAAGACCCTGTGGTAGCAGGAAATATGACTGCGGCTTTGGTTAACGGAATTCAATCACAAAACGTCGGCACTTCCATTAAACATTTTGCAGCAAACAATCAGGAAACTAATCGCAACACTGTAAACACTATTGTAAGTGAAAGAGCTTTAAGGGAAATCTATTTGCGGGGATTTGAAATCGCGGTAAAAAAATCGCAACCATGGACAGTGATGAGTTCTTACAATCTTATAAATGGTACTTATACATCGCAGGACTATGATTTACTCACAACCATCTTAAGAAAAGAATGGGGGTTTAAAGGGCTTGTAATGACAGATTGGTTTGGTGGGAAAGATCCGGTAGAGCAGATGAAAGCTGGCAATGATTTACTGATGCCCGGAACAGCTAACCAGTCAAAAGATATTGTAGATGCAGTAAAAAGCGGTAAACTTGATGAAAAAGTGCTGGACAAAAATGCAGAAAGAGTTTTGGAATTGGTTTTCAAATCTCCTGCTTATAAAAATTATAAATTCTCTGACAAGCCTGATTTGAAAAAAGACGCACAGATTTCAAGAAATGTAGCAGATGATGGAATGATATTATTAAAGAACAACGACAAAGCACTTCCTTTAAGTAAGAGCATTCATAATGTTGCTTTATTTGGTATCAATGGTTATGATTTGATTGCCGGCGGCACAGGTAGCGGAAGCGTTAATAAAGCATTTACCATTTCTCTTGAACAAGGCCTTTCAAATGCAGGATATCGTGTGGATGCGGATTTAAAAAATGTTTATACAAATTATATCCATGATGAAAATACGAAGAATCCTAAACAAACTATGATGGAGCAGTTTATGCATCCGCGGCCACCAATGGGTGAATATCCTGCAGATAATAGCCTGATAAATAAAGAAGTTGCAAAAACAGATGTGGCTATTATTTCTATAGGCAGAAATGCAGGAGAAGGAAAGGACAGAAAACTGGAAGATGATTTTAATTTATCTGATACTGAGCAAGCGCTCATAAAAGATGTAGTGGATATTTATCATGCTCAAAATAAAAAAGTAATTGTGGTTTTAAATATCGGAGGTGTGATTGAAGTAGCAAGTTGGAGAGATAATCCAGATGCCATTTTGCTTGCTTGGCAGCCTGGGCTTGAGGGCGGAAATGCTATCACTGATTTGTTGAGCGGAAAAGTAAATCCTTCCGGTAAACTCGCCGTTACTTTCCCGGTTAAATATGAAGATGTCCCTTCTGCAAAAAGCTTTCCCGGAAAAGAATTCCCTGACCAGGCAACCAAGGGCGGTATGTTTGGTATGAAATCTATTCCTGCGGAAGTTACCTATGACGAAGGTATTTACGTAGGCTATCGTTATTACAATACTTTTAATGTAAAACCTGCGTATGAATTTGGCTACGGATTAAGCTATACTAATTTTTCATACAGCGATTTAAAGTTGAGCAGTAAAGAGTTTAATGGAAAAATTACAGCCTCAATTTCAATTAAAAATACCGGAAAAGTATCCGGAAAAGAAGTTGCACAATTGTATTTAAGTGCGCCTTCCACCGAAATGAAAAAACCTTCAGAAGAATTAAAAGGTTTTGCAAAAACTAATTTGTTGAAGCCAGGTGAAACACAAAGAATCACATTTACTATTGATGCAAGAGGCCTTGCTTCCTTTGACACTAATTCTGCTTCGTGGATTGCCGAAGCTGGAGAGTACACTGTCAAAATCGGTGCTTCTTCAACAGATATTAAAGAAACAGCAAAATTTAAATTGCAAAAAGGCTTAACAGTTGAAAAAGATGAAAATGTTTTGAAACCACAAGTGGAAATTCCTGATTTTTCAAAATAATATTAATTTCTATGTTAAGCTGCTGGCTTCCAAATGGAGTTACACCCCTCTTGGAAGCCAGTTTTGTTTTATGGGATATTTATCTTTCTTAATTTTGAATCATTTAAAATTAATTTTTTTTAGCTTGATGCAACGTTTTAAGTATGTTTTTGTGTCGATGTAAAAAATGAATTATGAAACGTTCAATCCTATTGCTACTCATTTGCCTTTGCCTTGCATTTTTTTCCTGTAAAAAGAGTAAAATTACATTGTATCAAAATGAGGGAGTAATTACTGGTGTTGACTTAAGAGAATGCCCGATTATTGCCGGCTGTCCTGGCGTTTGCGGCGGATTATTTTTTCATTTTATTGATACCACTTATAATACAGATATCCCTTTAGATAACCCCGAAATATTTAACCTTCCTTCAAATACCAAATTTCCGGTTTATGTAAAAATAAATTGGGAGAACACAACGAGATGTGGGACCACTGCTATTAAAATAATTGGATACAAAATACTTTAGAAATTTCACAAGACTGATATTTCCGGACTTTTTGTGGTTTGGGCATTGCATTCCTTTGCGGTATTTTTGCAAATTCAATTTTGAGAATTTAATATGAAAGAATTTAAAAGATACCTGCTCACCGCAGCTTTACCGTATGCAAATGGCCCAGTACATATTGGCCACATGGCAGGTGTGTATTTGCCGGGAGATATTTATGCACGTTATTTGAGAGCCAAAAAGCTCGATGTAAAATTCGTATCAGGAAGTGATGAACATGGTGTACCCATTACGATTCGCGCGATGAAAGAAAATGTAACGCCACAGGAAATTGTTGATAAATACCACAAAATAATTAAAGATAGTTTTGAGGAAATGGGCATTTCGTTTGATATTTTTTCAAGGACTTCAAATGAAATACATCATAAAACGGCGCAGGATTTTTTTCTGAATTTGTATAACAAAGGATTATTTGAAGAAAGGGAAAGTGAGCAATTTTTTGATGAAGAAAAACAAATGTTCCTTGCCGACAGGTATATTGTTGGAACATGCCCTATTTGTGGGCATACAAATGCGTATGGCGATCAATGTGAAAAATGCGGTTCCTCTTTGAGCCCTGAACAATTAATAAATCCCCGCAGTGTATTGAGCGATGCTGTTCCCATAAAAAAGAAAACAAAGCATTGGTATTTTCCTTTGCAGGATTATGAAAACTTCTTACGGCAATGGATACTCGAAGATCATAAAGAATGGAAAAATAATGTATATGGCCAATGTAAAAGCTGGCTGGATAAGGGTTTGCAACCGAGAGCCATGACACGGGATAGTGCCTGGGGCGTAAAAGTTCCGTTGCCTGATGCAGAAGGAAAAGTGTTGTACGTTTGGTTTGATGCACCTATCGGTTATATTTCTGCTACAAAAGAATTGATCAGTAACTGGCAGGATTACTGGTGCCAGGACGATACCAAACTGGTTCATTTTATCGGCAAGGATAACATCGTGTTCCATTGTATTATTTTTCCTGCAATGCTGGAAGCGCATGGTGGTTTTGTATTGCCGGAAAATGTTCCTGCGAATGAATTTTTGAATATTGAAGGGCAGAAAGTTTCTACGAGCCGCAATTGGGCAGTTTGGGTAGATGAATATTTAAAAGATTTTCCCGGCCAGCAGGATGTGCTTCGGTATGTGCTTTGCGCAAATGCGCCCGAAACAAAAGATAATGATTTTACATGGAAAGATTTTCAGGACAGGTGCAATAGCGAACTGGTAGCCATCTTTGGAAATTTTGTGAACAGGACTTTTGTATTGATGCACAAATTATGCAATGGAAAAGTACCTCCGTTGCATCCATCAATTCTTGATGATGCGGATAAAAAAATGATCGAAGAATTCAAACTTACTAAAACAAAAATTGAAGATTTATTAGAGCATTATAAATTCAGGGACGCATTATTTGAAGTAATAGATTTAGCGAGAAAAGGAAATAAATACATGCAGGACAAACAGCCATGGATAGTTGCAAAACAAACAACAGCAAACGGGCAATTAACTGCTGAAGCACAACAGTCAATTGATAATTGCCTTCATATTTGCCTGCAACTGTGTGCTAACCTCGCCATTTTCATAAATCCTTTTTTGCCATTCACTGCTCAGAAGATGATTCACATGATGAAAGTGGTAGATAAAATGCTGGATTGGGATAATGCAGGAAAACAAAAACTTTTAAGCGTGGGTTATAGTTTGAGGCCACCGGAATTATTATTCAGAAAAATTGAAGATTCAGAAGTGGAAGCACAGGTAAAGAAACTGAATAAAGGGTTAGCGGATAGTAATCAGAAATCAGTGATTAGCGATAAGGAATCAGTGGTGAGCAATCAGCAATCAGCAATCAGCAATCTAAAACCTGAAATTGTTTTTGATGATTTTGCAAAAATTGACTTGAAAGTAGGAACTATTATTTCTGCAGAAAAAGTAGAAAAGGCGGACAAATTATTAAAGCTTGAAATTGATTTGGGTTTTGAAAAAAGAATTATCCTTTCCGGTATCGCGCAGCATTTTTCTCCTGAAGAAATTACCGGGAAACAAGTTGTTGTTGTTGCCAATTTAGCACCCAGAAAAATGCGTGGTATAGAAAGCAATGGAATGATTTTAATGGCAGAAGATAAAGAAGGAAAATTGCATTTTGTAAAACCTGAAAACGTGATTGGGAATGGGAGTGGAGTGAGTTGATTTTGGCCTGACGGTCCCCGTCTGACCAAAATTATTTACAAAAGCCAAATAAGAAATCGAAATATTTGTTGCTTTACTATGAAAATGGCAATTGTATGCTGTAACAAACCTCTTTCCTTATTTATACTATTTCCCAAACAGTAAAAAAAAGACCGAGAAATATACATTCACCAATTAAAGTTATGAAACGGATTATCATTTTATTGTTTATTGTTTCTTTCGTGAAGGTACAAGCACAGAGTAATTTTTCAAATAAAGAATATGACAATTTGTTAGCATCAGCAGTAGAAAACTTAAATCAAGCTGATTTTTATTTTGTTGGACAGGCACACGGGAATCAAGCAAATATTATAATTGAAAGGGATTTACTTCTTTCACTTAATCATAAGTTTAATGTTCGCTATTATATTCTTGAGTACGGACAGTCTTTGGCTTTTCTTTTAAATCAGTACCTTGAAACAGGGCAAGATTCAATTTTAAATTTCATTAATTCCAAAGGCAATTTTGACCTTGTGAAAACTATTAAAGGTTTTAACGATACTATTCCGGATTTGAGGAAGATAAAATTTTTTGGTGTTGACTTTGAAAACAGGCTTGATGGAAAATGGACAAAAAAGGCAATTGAAATTATATCAGATAAAATAAAATTAGCCGACAACCACCCTTTACAAATTTTATTAAATGCAGTAATAAATCAAGAACCTAAACCTGAAAAAGAAAACCTTAACGAATTGGCAACGTACCTTAAAAATAATGAACAGAATTGCAGAACACTGTTAGGGAAGTATTATGTTGATGTATTGCTGATTTCAAATTCGCAGTTTGCATTCTCACCCAAAAGAGATAAAGCTATGTTCGATAATTTTAAATTGTTATATAGTGAACTTACACGAATAGAAAAAAATCCAAAATTCTTTGCATCTTTCGGTTTTGCACATGTAAATCCCGAGAACAAAAATGGACTTCCATATAGGCTTTTGGAAGATGGAGACAGTCCAATTAAGGGTAAAGTTTCTGTAATTGGCGCACAATATTATAATTGCACATTTAAAGTGGAAACACCTACAATTGGGCCAGTTGGAACTTTAAGTTCATTATGCAAAAATTCAGCAGTCAAAGACATGGATAGCTCAAATGACACTAAAGCAAAAACGATAACTTTCTTTTCTAAAAATGAATTAACCAAATTCGCCTGCAAGAAAGCCCTAAATAAATTAGACGCAATCCTAATTATTAGAAATTTTAATGCAAATTCTTCATGGGCATTTTGAGGAAACAGCGTATAACATTCTGTTTTTGCACAAAACACATTGATTAATTGTAAATTTGCTTATGGCCGATCCATCAGAAATAATACATCTTTCCAAACAAGCATTCTGGGATGTGGATATGGATAAATTGGATTATGAAATTCAGGCAAATGCTATCATCCGAAGAGTTTTCGACCATGGCTCGTGGGAAGATATTCTTGAAGTCATTGTTTATTATGGAAAAGAAAAAGTAATCACGGCTTTGACTTCAGCACCTTATTTAAAAGAAATAACCATTGTCTTTGCTTCCAAACTATTTCACATACCTTATGCTGATTTTAAATGCTCTACTACAAAACAGTTTCACCCAATCTCCTAATGATTCTGAAAAGATTAATGTCTTTTTCAGAACTTGATAAATTCAGGCTTGTTGGCGGTACATCTCTTGCATTACAGGTTGGCCACAGAAAATCGATAGATATTGACTTCTTTTGTGAAAAAGAATTTGATAATAAACACCTGCAATTTTTTCTTCAAAAAAACTTTGAAAATTTTGTTCTTGATTGGCAAAATACTGAAGGATTTGTAGTACGGATTGATGATGTAAAAGTAGATTTTTTTAGCTGGCACATCCCATTTATTTACCCTCAAATTGAAATAGACAATGTAAGGATGGCGGATAAGAGAGAAATTGCTGCCATGAAAATGGAGGCAATAACCAGTAGAAAAGAAAAAAAAGATTTTATAGATGTCGCTGTGCTGCTCAGGGAATACGAATTTAACGAGTTACTATCAGCTTTCAGAACTAGATATCCATTCATTAGCCATAAATTCGTTATTGAATCATTAACTGCAATTGACTATGCTGATGAATCTGTTAACCCTGAAATGATAATAGATTATAAATGGGATGATGTAAAAAAGGACATTCAGAAAAGCGTTGAACAATATTTTTTAGCTCAAATAAAAAACGCAAAAAAAATAAAGCAGGACAGGTTAGATAAGGCAGAAGAATTATTGAAAAAAAGGAATAAGAGTCAAAAACCTCCTAATTAGTTCGCTTCGTGCTTTTTATTTTTTTCAATTTCCTCTTTTAATCTCGCGTTCACATTAATCTTTGGTTTGCTAAAAACAAAAATAGTTGTTCCATATTCTCTCGCTAATGAATCTGTGATGGACCCTGCGATATAAGATGTATCAAAATAAGGGCTGGTCTTTTTGAATTCATCTTCGCTCCCACTAAAGTCCTTAACTCTAATGAGATTTTCAATTTTCATGTCCGGATCGAACCAATTAATATAATCTGCGTTAAAGGAAACCGCTTTGATGTTTTTATTTTTTTCATAGTAATTGATCGCACCTGCGTGGCCGTAATTATCACAAAGAATTAAAGTGTGTTCTTTGTCAGGAAGTTGGTTCACTACAGAATCTACTTTCAGGGCAAGTTCCTTCCAGCCAAGCATGTCTGCAAAATCCTGTGGCAAGGAATGATCTTTCCCATCTTCCCATCTCAACAACCCCAGATTTTTGTAAGGCTTTTCATGTTTGATAATATATTCAGGGCTTTTCACCGAATAAATAATATTAAATAAAAGAACATAAAATAAAATGGGGATGGCCAAAAATACTGGTTGCCAATATTTCCTCCTTCCTTCTTTCAATACATTGCCAAGAAACGCCGCGCCAAAAGACATATAGATTGGATAAAGCCCAATAGCGTAGTACGCTTTGGCTTTAAAATAGATAAAAATGATAAGTGTAAAAATGATAGCCCAAAAGAAAACTCTGTATTTTTTAAATGGTTTATAAAACAGTAGTGCAAATAAAGCGGCAATAATAACAGGCATCGCACCGATAAAATAAAAAATTTGATCTAATACAAAATCCGACCTGTTTACATGCACTAATTGCGTCGCAGCCAATTCTTTCATATGAAAAAAAACAGGAAAATTGTTTTGGTATTGCCAGATAAGGTTCGGTAGAATGAGAAGGAAAGCAAGCAGCAGCGAATAATAAAATTTCTTTTTGGTAAAAATATTACGGTGTTCAGTTAATAAAATGGCAGGCAAAAAACCCATGATTAAAAATGCAACATTGTACTTATTCAAAAAGCCAATTGCAAAAACTATCGCGCCAATAAAAAACCATTTTTGGTTTTTTGTACTGATATATTTGATGACAACAAAATAAAATGCCGTCCAACACAAAACATCTAACGAATTGGGTTGAAATAAAAAATTTATCCGCAGCAGCACAGACAACAAAACGCAGGTTGCCCCTAATATTAAAGCATACAAATTACCTTTCAATTCTTCAATTGCCTTCCAGACAATTGCAAGAGTAAGCGCTCCAATCAAAGCGGGAAAAAACCTTACCCAAAAAACTGAGTTGCCCAAAAATTGAATTATCGTCGAGAACCACGAAGTAACCGGAGGTACTGATAAATATCCCCATGCAGGATGATTTGCCTGGTCGAGGTACAAATATTCATCTCTCTGTAAATCGTAATAAGGATTGTACAAAAAATATTGAAGAAGGAATTTTAAAATAATAAACCCTGCTAAAATGAACGTTTTGCGTGAATTATCATTTTTGTTATCACTCATATACAATTGTTTTGTGTCCATAATTTCTGATCCTGGAATAAAATTTCCTTAAGATTTTAGTACAATTTAAGAATCAAACGAAATGATAAAAGTATAATTAATGTATCATAATTCGATTCCTTATATCCAATTTTTCCGAAAAAAAAGAAAATAGAAATCGCAGTTATTTGTTCGTTTATTGCATGATAATCTCAACTTCACTATTTTGTCTTTATCAAAATGATAAGGCTGAAAAAAATAGTTTAATTTAGATTTAAAATAGTTGTTTAACTAACTAAAAGATTATGCTACATAAAAGAAACATTCAGAGAGTTACCGTTTTGGGAAGCGGTGTAATGGGAAGCCGGATTGCCTGCCATTTTGCAGGAATTGGTGTGCAGGTTTTGTTGCTTGATATTCCTGCGCCTGATACTAATGACATTAAAAACAAAAATAAAATAGTAAATGACGCTTTGGCTGCGGCGGCGAAATCTTCGCCGTCTCCTTTATATTCAAAAGATGTTTTAAGAAATATCACAACAGGAAATTTTGAAGATAATATGAAGGATATCGCGGCCAGCGATTGGATTATCGAGGTAGTAATAGAAAGATTAGATATTAAGAAACAGGTTTTTGAGCAGGTAGAAAAATTTAGAAAACCAGGTACACTTATTACTTCCAATACTTCTGGAATTCCCATTCACCTGATGGCTGAAGGGCGAAGCGAAGATTTTAAAAAGCATTTTTGCGGGACACATTTTTTTAATCCGCCAAGATATTTAAGGTTGCTTGAAATTATTCCAACCCAATTTACTGATAAAGATGTAGTGGATTTTTTAATGCATTACGGCGATTTATTTTTAGGTAAAACCACTGTTTTGTGTAAAGACACTCCGGCGTTCATAGCCAATAGAATCGGAGTCTTCAGCATTATGTCCATTTTTCATATCATGGACAAACTGGATCTTAATATTGACGAAATAGAAGGGCTTACCGGAACTATTTTTGGCCGCCCAAAATCAGCAACTTTTCGGACCGCTGATGTGGTCGGGATTGATACGTTAGTAAAAGTGGCTATCGGCGTTAAAGAGAATTGCCCTGATGATGAAGCCAAAGAAATTTTTGCAATTCCTGCATGGCTGCAAAAAATGGTAGATAATAAATGGCTCGGTGATAAAACCGGCCAGGGATTTTTCAAAAAAATTAAAGGTGCTGACGGGCAAAAGGAAATTCTTACGCTTGATTTAAAAACTTTCGAATACGCCCCCAGGAAAAAGCCAAAATTTGCTACTTTAGAAACTGCAAAACCAATAGACAATCTTAACGAAAGGATAAAAGCATTATCGCAGGGAAAAGACAAAGCTGGCGAGTTTTACAGGCAGTTTCATTACAGTCTTTTTGCGTATGTCTCTAAGCGTATTCCTGAAATAAGTGACGAGTTATACCGAATTGATGATGCGATGAAAGCAGGGTTCGGCTGGGAAATTGGCGTCTTTGAAACCTGGGATGTTTTTGGTGTGAAAGAAACAATCGGAGCAATGAAAAAAGAGGGTTATGAAATTGCTGATTGGGTGAATGATTTCATTGCCGAAGGAAATACTTCTTTTTATAAAGTTGAAAATGGAAAGCGTTTATACTACGACGTTAGTACTAAAAAGTACCTGCCGCTTCCTGGTGGTGATGCCTTTATTATTCTTAGTGACCTTAAAGAGAAAACCGTTTGGAAAAACAGTGCGTGCAACTTGTATGATTTGGGAAATGATGTGGTTGGTTTAACCTGGAATACAAAAATGGGAAGTATCGGCAGCGAAGTGTTGGAAGCATTAAATAAATCTATTGCCATTGCAGAAGAAAAATACAAAGGCCTTGTAATTGCAAATGAAGCTGCGCAATTCAGCGCTGGCGCAAATGTTGGAATGATTTTTATGCTGGCTGCTGAGCAGGATTTTGATGAATTAAACATGGCCGTCCGTTTGTTTCAGAATACTACCATGAAGATTCGTTATTCTTCTGTTCCGGTTGTGGTGGCTCCTCACGGGCTTACATTGGGCGGTGGTTGTGAAATCTGTTTACATGCTGATAAAGTGCAGGCGGCTGCGGAAACTTATATCGGTTTGGTGGAATTAGGCGTGGGCCTTATTCCTGGTGGCGGCGGAACTAAAGAATTTGCTTTGCGCGCTTCCGATGCTATTCAGCACAATGAACCCGAAACCATTCCTTTGCAAAACCGTTTTATCACCATTGGTACTGCTAAAGTTTCTACTTCTGCGTTTGAAGCTTATGATTTAGGGATATTACGGCATGGCATAGACGAAATTTCTATGAACCAATCCAGGAGAATATCGGAAGCAAAAAAAAGCGTAATTGATTTGTACGATCGCGGATATTCTCAGCCTGTACAAAGAGAAGATATTAAGGTGCTAGGACGGGAAGGTTTGGGAATGCTGTATGCCGGAATTAATGGCATGTACCGTGGAAATTATATCAGCGATTATGATGTTAAGATTGCAAAAAAGCTGGCTTATGTATTGTGTGGCGGCGATTTGAGCCAGGCTACATTAGTAAACGAACAATATTTATTAAATCTTGAACGCGAAGCTTTTTTAAGCCTTTGCGGCGAAAAGAAAACACTGGAAAGACTGCAAAGTGTCCTGAAAACCGGGAACCCTGTCAGGAACTAGAAGTTGTATTTATAGTAAAGCAACAAATTATTGAGATTCTTATTTTAAAGCCAGATTTTTTCTGGCTTTTTTTGTTGGCTCTTAATTAATAATCCGGAAAGAAAAAAATAAAAAAGTTTTTAAACATTTGTTTAGTTTTAAACAAGTGTTTAACTTTGCGCCCTCAAATTAAAAATGAATAAGAGGGAAACTATAATTGAATCTGCTATCAAACTCTTTAGTGTCAAGGGGTTTGAGGGTACTTCCGTAAGGGAAATTGCGGCGGAAGCGGGGGTGAATGTTGCAATGATCAATTATTATTTTGGATCGAAAGAAAAATTATTTGAAAAAGTAGTGGAGCACAGGACAGAATTTTTGAAAGGTGTTTTTGCTGATCTTATCAACAATAAGAGCCTTACAGCGATTGAAAAAATTGATTTTGTTATTGATCAAACTATTGACAGAAAATTTTCTGATAGGAAATTTCATCATTTGCTACATCGCGAATTATCGCTGGAACGCAGGCCTCAATTAAGAAATGCCATCAGCGATATTCTTTTAAGAAACATGGCTTCTGTAAAAACAATTATTAAGAATGGTATAAAAGAAGGTGAGTTCAAATCCGTGGATGTTGAATTAACAATGACTACGATGCTCGGAACCATTCATTATTTATTGACTTCAGATACTATGTGCAGAAAGATTTTGGGAAAGAGCGAGGGGTTTGACCCATTTCAAAATAAACAATTAAAAAAGAGAGTAAGCGAACATACGAGGCAATTAATGCGTTCGCATTTATTGAAAAAATAAATAAATATTTTATAAAGATGAGCAGGAGTGTAATAAAATTTGTGAAACATAGATTAGTCATTTTCCCGGCGTTGATTATTTTTTTAGCCTTGAATATGATTCCTTTATTTTCAAAATCACAGGATGTAAAATCCCTTACATTACAGGAGAGCATTAACCTGAGTATTAAAAACAGCCATCTGTTAAAAGCCTCTGCTGCGAGGAACGATCAGGCTGCTGCACAATTAAGGCAGGCTATGGATAATAAATTGCCAAACGCCAGTGTTTCCGGCTCTTACCTGCGATTAGCAAGTCCAAATATTGATATAAAAACAGACGCATTTAGTAGCGGTCCAGATACATCAGGAACTAAGAAAAGCCTTCCAAAAGTAAACCAGGCGATGTATGGGATTTTTAATGTTTCGCTCCCGATTTATGCAGGCGGAAAAATCCGTTATGGAATTAAATCAGCAGAATACCTTCAGCAGGCAATTGAGCTTGACGCGAAAAATGATAAAGAGGCAGTTACCCTTAATACGATTAATGCTTACATTAATTTATACAAAGCCGCAGTAACAGTGGATGTGGTGAAGGAAAACCTAAATCAATCAAAACAACGTGATTCTGTTTTGAGCAGGCTTGAACAAAATGGGTTACTCGCAAGAAATGACCTTTTGAAATCTGAATTGCAAACTTCTAATATTGAATTATCACTCCTGGATGCGCAAAGTAATTTGAAAACAGCAACAGTGAATATGGATTTGATGGTAGGCTACCCTGAAGAAACGATTTTAAAAACTGATTCATCCGGTTTTGATAAAACAATTTCTCTAAAAACTCTTGATGAGTATGAACAACTTGCTATGCAAAGCAGGAATGATATTATGGCGCTTTCTTTCAGGGAAAAAGCGGCTACCAACGGAATAAATATCGCAAAGGCAGACCAATACCCTTCAATAGCTTTGACAGGTGGTTATATTGCAGCAGATATTCCACATTTAATTACCATCACCAATGCGGTAAATATTGGAGTAGGGTTTAAATATAATCTTTCTTCACTCTGGAAAACAAAAGCAAAAATAGCCGAGGCCAAATCTTATGAAGAAGAAATTATTGCAAATGAAGCGCAACTTTCTGACCAGGTAAAATTGCAGGTAAACCGGGATTTTGAAAACTTTTTAATAAGCCAGAAGAAAACGGAAGTGTATAAAAAAGCAGTACTTCAGGCTGAGGAAAATTACCGGATAACTAAGAATAAATATGATAATGCATTGGTAAATACCACAGAACTTTTGGATGCCAATGTATCATTATTACAATCTAAAATAAATCTTGCAGTAGCAAAAGCTGATGTGATATTGGCTTACAGCAAATTGTTGGAAACCACAGGAATTTTATCAGGCAATCAATAAATTTTTAAAGCATCAAATACATTTTATGGAACCAGAAAAAGAAGTAAAAAATAATAGCGAAAAAACGCAACCAGAACCTCAAAAAAGAAGTAAAACATTTTTAATTATACTTATTCTGATGATACTGGGTGGAGCATGGTTTGGAATCACTAAATATATTTATGCCCAGCATCATGAAGATACTGATGATGCGCAGATTGAATCTGATATGATTCCAATCATTCCGAGAGTTTCCGGATACGTAAAAGAAATCAGGGTAAAAGACAATCAACAGGTTCACAAAGGAGATACGTTGATTATTCTTGATGACCGGGATTATAAAATTCAACTGCAACAGGCAGAGGCTGCTTTAGCAACTGCTAAAAGTAATGTGGATGCAAGCCGCGCCAATACTCAGGCGGCGCGTTCCGGCATTGCGACTTCCAGGGAAGGAGTGTCAACAATAGATGCTCAAATAGCAGCGGGCCAGATAAAATTAACCCGAGCTACCCAGGATTATGACCGCTATTCGAACCTTATAAAAGATCATTCGATTACGCAACAACAATTTGAGCAGGAGCAGGCAACAAAAGAATTGGCTGAAAAACAATTAGATATTTTACAACAGCAGAAAAAGCAAGCAAGTTCACAAACAGGTGTGGTGACTTCGCAATCAAAAGCTACAGGGCAAACAATAGCAGTTGCTGAATCAATGGTGAAGCAAAGAGAAGTGGAAGTAGAAGATGCGCAGCTAAAACTTTCTTATACCATTATTATTGCCCCGGAAGGTGGAAGAGTTTCAAGAGTTAATGTACAGGAAGGGCAATTGTTGCAGCAAGGCCAATCTACATTTGATATTGTGCGTAGCAATAAAATATGGGTGGTAGCTAATTTTAAAGAAACCCAAATTAATAAAATGGCAGTTGGCCAAAAGGTAATTGTAAATGCAGATGCTTTTCCAAAGCATGATTTCGAAGCGGTACTTTCTTCCTTTTCTCCGGCCACTGGCGCTAAATTCTCTTTATTACCACCGGATAATGCAAGCGGAAATTTTGTAAAAGTAGTTCAGCGGCTTCCGATTAAAATTGAATTTGCCAATCCTTCAGACTCATTGCTTTCAAGATTAAGGCCGGGGATGAATGTGGATGTGGATGTACATCTTAATTAAGAGTTTATAAAACAGATTAAAAAGATTTATGCAGCAACAACCAAATCTTTTAGTGGAATATGGTATGCGGCGTGTGATAATTACGATCACCGCTATCACAGCAGCTTTGCTGGAAATAGTGGATACTACTATCGTAAACGTGGCCCTGACTGATATGAAAGGGAACCTGGGCGCCACACTTACAGAAATAGGCTGGGTAGTTACTGCTTATGCCATTGGTAATGTTATTGTTGTTCCGATGACGAGCTGGCTTTCACAGCAATTTGGCCGCCGCAATTATTTTGCTGCGTCTATTATGATATTCACTACTTTTTCATTTTTATGCGGCAACGCAACGGGCATTTGGGAATTAGTCATGTTTAGGTTTTGCCAGGGCCTTGGAGGAGGTGCTTTATTGGTAACTTCCCAAACGATTATTACAGAAAGTTACCCAATAGAAAAGCGAGGAATGGCTCAAGCGATTTATGGATTGGGTGTAATTATCGGACCAACACTTGGGCCTCCATTTGGCGGTTATATCGTGGATCATTTTAGCTGGCCTTATATTTTTTATATAAATATTCCGATCGGGATCATTGCTACATTATTGACATTGCAATTTGTAAAAAGCCCAAAATACCAGGAAAAAACTTCACGAAGAAATATAGATTTCATAGGGATTATTTTATTGGCGGTAGCAGTGGGCTCCTTGCAATATGTTTTGGAAAAAGGGCATGACGATGATTGGTTTAGCAGTAGCGCCATCACGGTGTTAGCGGTAATTTCCGTCTTTGGAATATTCTTTTTTATCTGGCGTGAGCTTACTTATAAAAATCCCATTGTAAAACTGCGTGTGCTCAAGAATGGGAACCTGCGAATAGGAACCATATTGTCATTTATTTTAGGCTTCGGGCTGTATGGATCTACATTTATCATTCCATTATATACCCAATCTACTTTAGGCTGGACCGCAGAAGATGCAGGGCTTTTATTTATTCCCTCGGGAATTGCTACAGCTTTTATGATGCCCATAATAGGAAAACTTTTGGAAAGAGGAATAAAACAGCAATATCTTGTAGCTGCGGGACTGGTAATATTTTTTCTGTATAGTTTATGGGGGTATAATATTCTTACACCAGATACTCCGTCAGATTCTTTTTGGTGGCTTCTGATGTTTAGAGGATTTGGCCTGAGTCTCTTGTTTATACCGATTACAACCTTGGCCCTTTCTACTTTACATGGGCAGGAAATTGGTGAGGGCGCTGCTTTTACAGGTATGATGAGGCAATTGGGAGGCTCTTTTGGGGTCGCCGTCATTACCACATTCCTTGCCAGTCAAAATATGGTTCACAGGGTAAATCTTATAAGCCATCTTGATAGGAGCGACCCGGCCGTTCAAAACAGGGTAGCAATGATGCAACATGGTTTTATGGGAAAAGGAATGACCCCGGATGTGGCTTTGAAGAGCGCTTACCAGACATTAAATTTTTCTGTTACTAAACAGGCAATGGTTTTATCTTATATGGATGTTTTCCTATATATTGGTGTTATCTTTTTAATCTGTGTTCCGTTTGTTTTACTGATTAAAGAACAAAAGAACAAAAAAGTAGATTTGTCTTCTGCAATGCATTGAGAATACTTTTTTATTCAAGTTAACAATTATACTTTTGGCAATCCAACCTTTAAATAATTTCGTACTATATATTTGCATAAATGATTAAGGAAAAGTGAGTAAAACTATATCAGAGAGAAAAGCCTTTTTTAGAAGATTAAGGGGAAAGGAAACAGAGGGTTCTACAGGTGCCGAAATGAGCTTTATGGACCACCTGGAAGTTTTGCGGTGGCATATTTTCAGATCTGCAATAGTACTCATCGTTGTTGCTATTGTTGTTTTTTTTTATGTAGATTGGATTTTTGATAACATCATTTTAGCTCCATCAAGAAATAGCTTTATAACTTATTCCGGATTATGTAATCTTGGCCATTATTTACATTTAGGCGATTCTCTTTGCATGCCGCCTGTAAGTTTTCAATTATTAGGCCAAACCGTTAGTGGCCCATTTATGTCGGCAATCAGCATATCTTTTATGGGTGCTATTATAATTGCTTTCCCTTACCTGGTATGGGAACTCTGGAGATTTATAAAACCAGCATTGTCAGAAAAAGAGATCAAATACGCAACCGGAAGTATAGGTTGGGTTTCTTTATGTTTTTTTGCGGGAGCTGCTTTCGGCTATTATTTACTGGCTCCTTTTACATTTAATTTCCTGGCTAATTTTCAATTGGGAAAATTAGGCGTTTATAAATACATGCCTACTCTTGACGATTATATTGATACGCTCACTTCCATCATCTTGGGCTGTGGGCTTTCGTTTGAGCTGCCTATAGTTGCTTATGTGCTTTCTAAACTGGGCTTGATAACTCCTCAGTTTTTAAAAAACTACCGCAAATATGCTTATGTAATCATACTCATTGTTGCGGCTGTCATTACGCCTTCTCCTGACTGGACCAGCCAAACTATTGTTGCAGTTCCACTGATTATTCTTTATGAGATAAGTATTTTTATCAGTAAGAAAGTCTATAAGGAAAAGAAAGAAAAAGAAGCAGCAGAGCAATGGGATTAATTCCTGCTTGGATAATACATTGATATTTAAAAAATCACCATCAAATAAAAGTTAAATCATCTTTACAGGCCGTGTTTTATTTTGATGAAATCAGTGTTTTTAATAGATTGCACTAACCTTATAAAATGAAAACCCGGGCAACCTACATATCACTTTTTCTTCTATTTTCTTGTGTATTATTTTCATTTACTTCCAGTAAAAGAACAAATAAGGAAGATTCTTATTTTACAGATAGCATTGCTAAAATCAAGGCAAAAGACAATCCATATTATATTATAATTTCAAAGAAAAGTTATGAATTAAGGGTGTACGACGACAAAGGCTGGTACGCTACTTATCCGTGTGTTTTTGGTAGTAACGATTTCCGCGATAAATATATGTCAGGGGATAAACGGACTCCGGAAGGAAATTTTAAAATTATCCTGAAAAGAAATGATTCCAAATGGAAATACGAGCTTTTATTGAATTACCCGGATGCAGATTCGTATAAAAAATTTGGCGAAAGAAAAGCGGAAGGCCTCATTCCAAAAAATGCCCAAATTGGCGGTGGTATTGCCATTCACGCCACACGCCCACAGGAAGAATGGACAGTCGATTATTATCAAAACTGGACAGACGGATGCGTTTCTTTAAAATATTCTGAAGCTGCGGACTTGTATAGTTATATTCCGGTTGGCACACCTGTTACTATTGAAAAATAGATTGTATTTTTACAGAAAATAGCATTAAAGGTTATTTCGATAAAATGGAATCTGATAAAAAGATGCTCTCTATTTATGCAAGCCAATAATTTAAAATATCGTTTGTTGGATAAACTGATTTCTATCCAGGATATAAATTTATTAGAAAAAGTAAATGAACTTATTGGCAATGTTGATGTCAATAAATCTGTTTTTAAAATTACTCCGGTTCAACAGAATATGCTTATGAAAAGTGAAGAAGATATTCTTAATGAAGATTTTATAACTGATGAAGAATTAAATGAGGAAGAGGACAAAATATTAGGAAGGTTTTCATAAAAATTTGGAACTCTGATTTATGCGTGTCGTCTATAAACTGATATTCTGGTTTCAGATTATCTCATTGAAGCCAGATTTTTGATTTGATATCTCACGCTTTTTTGGGCTTAATAAAAATTGAAATAACTAATCCCAAACTTACAATCACATCTACTACATTCCAGATAGTTCTGCCCAGCGCCACTTTTAAAAAAGGCTGAAATAATAATGCCAATGCGATATAAATGATTACGATAGAATTTATGGTTTGATGTTTTTGATAATCAAAATAAGTTAATAAAGCAAAGCCTAACATGCCGATGAAACGAGCAAATTCATAATAACCATAAGGCATTTTTAAAAGGCAAAGTAGGAATAGGATTGAAAGAACGATTTTTAAAATAATTTCATTTGTATTTTTTTTCATTTAGAAATAGTTTACATTCGAAATCAAAGAACATTAATGGAGCAATAAATTTCAAATTTTATGCTCACGATAATAAAACTCAAATAGCTTACGCATCTTTTTTATTTCATCCTTTGATGCGTATATTTCTTCTAAATCATCTAGCGCTACCTGAATTAAATTTTCTTCATCAACTGGGAAGTAAATTCGGTCTTTATATAATGGCAAAAGTTCAATAGCCTTTTCCCTGACGTAGTTTAAAAAACCATTTAACCATTTAATTGCTTTTTCTGATTCATCGTACATAGAAAATCATTTAATTATTAATTGTCCGTATTTAATCTTCCCAATATTGCTCTCCGTTCTTATCAATATATCCATATTGACCATTAAATTTGACTTTTGCAATTCCCTCTATAAATGGGTCTGCTTCATCATAGATGGCTTCTAAAACTACTCGGCCAATTTTATCTATATAACCGCACTTATTGTTTATTTTGAAATTTGCAAGGCCATCATGGAAGTAATTCAATTCATCATAAATACACTGAACTAATTGACTACCCTTCCTATCAATAAATCCCCATTTTGTATCCATCTTGACCATTGCAAATTCTCCATCAAAAAAGAAAGAGGTTGATTCGTCAAAAATGAAGGGGATTATTTGATTGTCATTTTTATCTATATACCCGGATTTATCAGTGAAGGACTCGAACATTGAAACTTCTGCCAGTCCATTATTGAATCCTTTTGCATAATCAAATTTCAGCGGTATAACCAAATCGCCTTCATGATCAATAAAACCATACTTTTGATCAAGCTCCACTTCTGCAAGCCCTTCACTGAAAAAACCAATCCTATCATATTCTAAAGAACGCACTTTCTTTCCTTCTTTGTTTATTTGAAAATATTTGTTTTCGTCTTTTACCATTGCTAATCCATTTATAAAATAGTCGACAGAAGAATAAAATAAATCAATTATTATGTTTCCATTTAAATCAATGTAACCCTGTTTATCATCAATTTCAACAATAGCCAACCCATTTTCAAAATTATCAGTCCAGTCATATTTACATTTAATTATTTCGTTTCCATCTTTATTAATAAATCCCCATCTTCCATATTTTGAAACAGATGCCAATCCATTTTTGAAATTGTAAGCTTCAATATAATCACAATCAATTATCTTATTTCCTTTGTTATTTACGTAGCCCCAATATCCATTTTCATTTACCAACGCATATCCTTCAACGAATGCATATACCTGTTCATATTCGCAAGGAATTATCTCATTACCAGTTTCATCTATGAATCCCCATTTATTATCTTTTTTTACGCTGGCTAAATTCTCAAAATAAAAATGCACTTCTTGATATTTACACTTTATTACTATCTTTTTATCTTTCGTGCAAAATCCCCATTTATCTTTAATCCTGTAAGGAATCAATTCACTTTTGACTAATGCTAATAGTTTATTAGCTACGCTAATTTTATTTTCAACACTTTTTATTAAACCTCCATTATATTTTATAAGTTCAAAATTTTTCACGGTTAAACACGATTAATTTTTATGCATTAACATTGGTATTAAAATAACAATCTTCATTTTGATTATTTAATACGGTCTTATTTCCTTTCTTCCGCCATTTCATAGTTGTCCTTTTATATAATTGTAAACAATGTTGCAATTACAGCGCAGGCTGTTGTAACCCAAATTTCCCATCTTTTTCTTATTGGAATATTTAGTAATAAAAGCATAATTGTCAAATTAAGCATTAGAGTAATGCCCAGTTTCTTAGGGTGGCTATCAAACCAGTTCCAATTGCTAAAATTATAGAATAGCCAGAGAACAACGGTTGATAAGACGGTTACTAAAATGAAAATCACCCATTTTCTTATAGTCTGTCGGTATTCCCCGAATTGTTGATTTATTTTTCTAATTGATGATTGATCAATTACGGGTACGATTTTTTCTTGAATTACAATTCTAGTTTGAACAGGAGTTGGCTCGTCTTCTTTTTTTGACAGTTGGATTTCATAATCCTTAATAGCGGTATCTATTAGGTTTATCAACTTATTTTGACCATCTTTCCAATCTTGATTAATTTGGTAAGCAGCCGGTGAATAATGTATTTGTTTAAACTGAATGTATTTAATATCCGTGGAATATGTTTTCCAAGGAAAAATATTTTCTAATGCCATTTTTCCTTTTCTTTTTATGTCATCTAATTCAGCGTCATTAAATAATTGCAAATTCTCAGCTTTCGTCAATAAATTTTTCAATAATGCAAATTCATTCATTTTCGTCTCGATTTAGAGTTTGAATATTTTTGTATGAGATTCTCGTTTTTTAAAAGTGTAAAACAAGTTCACTCTCATATTTCTTTTCAAACTCAAAATTAGGTTCTCTGTCTTAATATGTGTTGCAAAAAAAAGGGGTGAAATGTTTAAATGGGGTCCCTTTTACATTTAATCCTCCCAATATTCAACCCCGTTTTTATTAATATATCCATATTTGCCATTAAACTTTACTTTTGCAAATCCTTTGAAAAAGGGATCTACCTCGTCATATACACAAAGAATAATATTGGCACCATCTTTATCCACGAACCCCCATCTTCTAGTTTTTTTAGAACATACATCTAAGACACCTTCGATGAATTGACCCAAACTTTCATATTCTTTAAACCCCTTAAGTTTATTTCCCTCCTTATCAAAAAAGTTTAATCCATCGGAAGATATTTCCTCAAAATAAATCAAGGTGCTAAAATGAAACCTTACTTCGAAAGGAAGTTTTGTGTATTCGCCATCGGCTGAAATCGCGCCTGGTACATTATCAATTTTCACTAATGCTTTACCTTTTATAAAGTCACTTGCAAATATTGTTTGGATTCGTATATCGTTTATTGTTTCCAAGGTTTTATATTTATCTTCTTTTGACGAATACCTAAGCCTGAATTTCTCTAGGGTATTTAAGTTTGCAACAATATTATCCTTATACATTAAATAAAAAGCAGATAATTCTATATCGCCATTTTGATCAATAAAATACTCATTCTTACTGATTGTAATCTTTGCAAAACCATAGGAAAACCTATTAGCAAAGTCAAATGAAAAAGGAATTACTATTTCACCATCTTTGTTAATAAATCCCCATTTGCCATTGTATTTAACTGCTGCCAATCCTTCTGAAAATTCTTTTACACACTCGAAGGAAAATGGGATTACAATGGTTCCTAATTGATTTATAAAACCAAAACGATTTTTTTCGATATTAAAAACAGAAGCTAATCCTTGAGAAAAAATTGAAGCACGATCAAATACACAATCAATCACAATCCTTTTTTCCGCTGTACAAAATCCCCATTTATCTCCTTTCCGATAAGGAATTAATTCTGGTTCCGCTAATGCCAATAATTTATTGGTAACTCCAATTTGGTTATTGATTCTTTTAATTATTCCGCCTTCATATTTTACAATTTTATTCTCTTCCATTTTCCAATTCTATTGCCTGATTTTCTAATTTTTCTTTTGTTTCTTTAAAATAAATATCCCAATCTTTTATGCTGCTAATAGTTTTATAAGCATCACTCTCTTTAATCAATTGCATTTCCTTTTGCAATTCAGTAATGCGGATTTTTAATTTTTCAATTTCCGCCTTCATCAATTGCTTTTCAGTAATCGTGTCTGATTTGCTTACAAAAAAGTTTCCCTTTTTTAGGTTCTCTAAAATCTCACTAACTTTTTTCAAATCGTTTCGCTCATAAGCTTTATTTAATTCAGTAAATAATTTATCAGCTAATTCCTTCTGATCTTCACTCACCACATCCGGGTGGCACATTTTGCTGGCTTTTCTATAATTTTTCTTTATTTCAATTAGTTCTTCATCCGTGAGGTCAGCTACTTTTTCATGCTTACTTATTTCAAATTCCTGGCTATAATTTTTATAATCTTCTTCTGCTTCTGTTTCTTTGGGTGTGCCTTTGGCTTTGGTTTTCCTGTGTTTTAAAATCTTTAAAATCAGTTCTCCCAATTCCTTATTATGTCGAACTCCAAATTCATGAATTAATTTTTCCAGGTCTGCTTTTTCGTCAGAGAGCCTGTTCAGTCTTGCTTCCAACGATTTCGCTTCTAATTTTAATCCATCAATTTCCGGATCAATAAAAATCGAAATATTGTTATGCTGGTTTATAAATGTTTCGATAGCAATTGATGCTTTGCTGTAGGATTTTTCTTTTAAAGAAATAATAATACTTTCTAATTCTGGCGTTATCCCAAGCTGTTCTAATTTAAAAACATGTGTCTCTATTTCATCTTCTTCCTCTAATGAGATCAGGCTTTTAATTAATTCTAAGCGTTTAATAATTTTGGGAAGATTTGCATTTTGAACATCCGGCATAAGCAATTCGTTTTTGTAAATTTACTATAAAGAATATAAGATACAATGAACTAAAAGGAGCTACCGAATGATAATCTAATAGTGAAAACTATGACTGAAAGTTTTTTTCTATGAAATCCTTAAATGTGCGATATAATTCTCCTACCATTGGAAAATAAAAAAATTTCATTTGTTCAATTTATAAATACTTTACCCGAAATTCTTTAATGTCTTTTAGATTATTAAATTCTTTATCTCCGGTAATTAATGCAGCATTTAAGTGTAAGGCAAGTGCTGCGGCGTGTGCATCGGCAAAAGAAAGTTTATGTGTTGCTTTTATGGTAGCGGCTTCAAAGGTTAACTGTAAATCCGGTTCTATAATAGTAATTTCAAATTGTAAAAGTTTTTTCAGGCATTCATCGGCTATTATTTTACCATTTTTCCTCCATATTGAATAATAAACTTCTCCAGCATTATACGAGCACATATACAATTGTTGCTTACCATTTAAAGCATCAAGTAAAATTTTCTCCACGTCATCTGCACCCTTTTCATTTCTAAAAAAAGCCACTAGTACGAAAGTGTCGAGAACGAGAATTTCCATTACTTTTTTCTTTTGATTTTAGTTGCTCTCTTGTAAAATGTCTCAGGTTCACTGATCAGGTTTAACTTTCTTTCTTCCAAAGTAATTTCTTTCGCTTTATATTCGGGCCACCATTCCTCCATAATTTTTTCTCCCTTTTTCTTTGGCGCAATACCTTTTGCTTTTTTTATAAAATTGGCATCCACATGTTTTAAATTGATCCCGTTAGATGTTTCTTCAAAAAATATTTTGGTGCCTGGGCCAAGTTTGTATTTTTCCCTAATACCTTTTGGTATCACTATTTGCCCTTTAGTTGTTATGACGCTTGATTCCATAGTTTGTTTTTTTATTCTTACAAATATATTAAAGTAAGACAATAAAAAAAAGTAAGAATTAGTTAATTCAATGTCACATTTACAACACGACATCCTGCACCAATTCACTCTTCCCCGGATAATCTGTATTAAAATGCAATCCCCTGCTTTCTTGCCTGAATTGCGCGCTTCGTACAATTAAATACCCAACAGTAATCAGGTTTCGTAATTCACAAAGTTGCGGAGAAACGGAAGCAGTTTTATAAAATTCTTCTGTTTCAATATGGAGCAAGTCAAGCCTCTTCATTGCTCTTTCCAATCTCACATTTGTTCTTACAATTCCTACATAATCGGTCATTAATAATTGTAATTCTTTCAGGCTTTGCGTAATTAAGATCATTTCTTTTGGCGCGTTCGTTCCTTTCGCATTCCAGTCCGGAATAGCTTCGTTGAATTCAATGGAATTAATCTTTTTAACCGAATCGAGGTAACAACGATGCGCAAAAACCATTGCTTCCAAAAGTGAATTGCTCGCCAGTCGATTGGCGCCGTGCAAACCAGTGCTGGCGCATTCTCCACAGGCATATAAATTTTTAATAGAACTTCTTCCCCATTCATCTGCTTTTATGCCGCCGCAACTATAATGTGCAGCCGGAGCAACGGGAATATATTGGTTGAAAACATCAATACCAATTGATTTGCATTTTTCATAAATGTTAGGAAAATGATGCAGGAACTTTTCCTGATCCATTTTCGTACAATCCAAAAATACATGTTCAGTTCCATTAATTTTCATTTCACTATCGATGGCACGTGCTACGATATCGCGTGGGGCAAGGTCTTTTCTTTCATCATATTTTTCCATGAAAGCTTCGCCATTTTTATTTCTTAAAATTCCTCCATCTCCCCGCACTGCTTCGGTAATTAAAAAAGCCTGCCCGCTCTTTCCTGCTTCGTACAATGCTGTTGGGTGAAATTGAATGAATTCCATATTTTCAATCCTTCCTTTTGCCCTGTAAGCCATGGCAACGCCATCTCCTGTGGCAATAGACGGATTGGTTGTTGTCCGGTAAACCTGACCGTTGCCCCCGGTCGCAAGCAATATAATTTTGGATTGAATCTTTTCAATTTTATTCTCTTGCAAATTGAGCACATAAACGCCAAAGCATTCGATATCAGGAGTTGATTTTGTAACCAGGTAACCAAGATGATGTTGAGTAATAATATCCACCACAAAGCAGTGGCTTATTAAATTGATATTGGGTTGTTTTGAAATTTCTTCCAACAGCGTTTCTTCAATTTCTTTGCCGGTAACATCTTTGTGATGAAGAATCCTGAATTCACTATGGCCGCCTTCTTTTCCCAAAGCGTATTCCCCTGAATTTTCTTTATCGAAATCTGCTCCCCAATTGATAATTTCTTTTATTCTTTCCACACCTTCTTTCACTACAATCTCTACGATTTCAGAATTGCATAACCCATCACCGGCAATTAAAGTGTCTTCAATGTGTTTTTCAAAACTATCATTATTAAAATCAGTAACTCCCGCAACGCCTCCCTGGGCATACTTCGTATTGGTTTCGTCGCTTACTGTTTTAGTTAAAATAGTTAAAGTTTTATCAGGGCAACTTCTCGCTACCTTCAAAGAATAAGTAAGGCCGGCAATGCCACTTCCGATTACCAGAAAATCTGTTTTCAATTTGTACTATTTAATTAAAAATGATTAGGAAATTAATCTTCTAATTTTTTAAAACTAAAAGATTTTTAGGATTTTTTTATTTTAGGTAAAATAAGAATCTGTTGTATTTGTTCTTTTACTGTAAAGCGATTAGTTAGTAAGCGCCATTTCGGGCTCAATCCACACATTATTTTCTTTCAATAAATTAACTAACTCATCTACTGCAATAGCTTCAGGTATATTTCTTTTTAATACTTCTTTCCCTTTGTATAAAGTGATTTTTCCGGGGCCACTTCCTACGTATCCGAAATCTGCATCTGCCATTTCTCCGGGCCCATTTACGATACATCCCATGATGGCGATTTTTAATCCCTTTAAATGATGAGTTACGGCACGCACTTTTGCCGTTGTTTCCTGCAAATCAAAAAGCGTTCTACCGCATGAAGGGCAACTGATAAATTCTGTTTTGGAAATTCGCGTTCTAGATGCCTGCAGAATTCCAAAGGCAATAGAATTAATTAATTTATAATCGGGGATTTGATTTTTATCCTGTGGATGGGCACTTAATAAAATTCCATTTCCAAAACCGTCAATCAGCAATGCTCCCGTCTCAATCGCAAAGTGGATAAGGCTTTCATCCATTGTTTCCTTTTCACTATTGCAAATAATTATTGCAGGGTTTTTAATTTCCCTCTCATTAAATTCCACAAACATCCTGCGTGTGCTTTGAACTGCATTCTCATTTTCTGTTTGCAAACATAATACCGCTGTGTGGTCATTTTTTATTTTTTCAAAGAATTTTTCGCTATCAAATTCAGCGTAATTTTTTGAAAAACAATCCAGTGTTACAAAATTTATCAAAGAAGATTTTTCGAGTGAATCATCCAAATATTGTTGAGAACTGATGATGGGGAAACATTTGGTTTTATCATCGGTGTACTTCCAAAAATCATAATTATAAATCAATTTTAATGTTCCCGGCAATGCGAAATCAACTTTACTTTCGCCACAAAAAATATAATCAGCCGCCATGTCGCTAATATTCCATTTGTCAGTAACTGAATTGTATTTATAGCCAATGTCTTTTAAATCTTCACGGTGTATTTCATTCTTTTTATGAAAATCTGCAACCACAACCGGAACATTTTTTCCTCCGATATTTTGAAGGGCAAAAGAACTGCGTATAACCCTGGTAGTTACATCAGGAAATAATTTAGAAATATTTTTAATCGGGGGAACAAAAGAATCGGTTTCTTCTTTCCTGTTAGCATATCTTTTTAAAATATTCTCACAAACCGGCAATTCATATTCCGAATCTTCAGTTAATGAAACGCGGATGGTATCGCCAATTCCATCTTCCAATAAAGTTCCGATTCCAATTGCCGATTTAATTCGTCCGTCTTCACCATCGCCTGCTTCTGTTACACCAAGATGTAAAGGATAACTATGCCCAAGTTCATTTTGCATGTTTTCAATCAACATCCGGTAAGCCTGCACCATCACCTGTGGATTACTGCTTTTCATGCTGAGAACAATGTTGTAATAATTTTCACTTTCAGCAATTCGTAAAAATTCCATTGCGCTTTCCACCATTCCAATTGCTGTATCGCCATAACGGCTCATGATGCGGTCACTTAGTGAACCATGGTTCGTTCCAATCCGCATCGCTGTTCCATATTCTTTACAGATTTTTATCAAAGGCGTAAACCTGTTTCTGATTCTCTCTATTTCTTCTTCATAATCTGTATCGGTATATTCAATCAATTCAAACTTTTTCTTGTCCACATAATTGCCAGGGTTTACTCGAACTTTTTCGACAATCCTTGCTGCAATTTCAGCAGCGTTGGGCGTAAAATGAATGTCCGCGACTAACGGTGTAGTATAACCGCGTTTACGTAATTCATTTTTTATATTTAATAAATTTTCGGCTTCTTTTTTTGATGGTGCTGTAATTCTTATCAATTCTGCCCCTGCTTCAATACACCGTATACTTTGCTCTACTGTTCCTATAGTGTCCATTGTATCAGTAGTAGTCATGGTTTGAATCCGAATAGGGTTAAAATTCCCAATCAAAAGATCGCCTACTTTTACTTCAAGCGTTTTCAGCCTTTTATATTGAGTTAATGATTCTGCAAAAAGTTGCATGATTTGTTTAATTATTGAGTTACAAAAATACGATGTTAATTAGCTAATTAGCCAGCTAATGTTAAGATGCCACCTTGCAGTGCACGGCGGCTACCAGTCTTTCTCAGGGCTGTTTGGCGCCGCCACTCCTTTCATCTTTTGCATTTTATCCTGCAATTGCTTTTCATTTTCCAAAAGTGATTTTAATTTTTCTTCGGCATCTTGCTTCGACAATCTTGAAGGAGTTGGTTTTGGTTCGTTGTTTTTTTGTTGATTATCCTGGGGTTGGTCTTTAGGCTGTTGTTTTTGTTGCTTTTTATTATTTTTCTGATTTTGTTTTTGCTGCTGTTGCTGCTGTTTTTCCTGTTGTTTTAGGGCGCGTTGCAGGTTTTGCCTTGCATCTTCATCTTTAGGGTCCAAGATCAATGCATCTTTATAAGCAGATATGCTTTCAGGGAGTTTTTTTGCAGCTTGCAACGCCACACCTTTATTATAAAAAGCTTTTTGTTTTACTGAATTATCTTTTGTGTTTGCGATAGCGTTATCGTAAGATTTTACGGCTTCTTCCGTATTATTTTTTCTATACAAAACATTACCTAAATTATAACTGGCAGTAACTCCACTATCAGAATTTTTTAAAGCATCCTGGTAAGATTTCTCGGCAGCATTATAATTATTTTCTTTGTAAGCTTTATTACCCAGTATAATATCCGATTTCGTATCCTGTGAAAAAGATGAAAAACTAAAACTCATACAAATTAATAATGCAACCACTTTTTTTATTTTCAATTTCTTTTTTTCTGACATGAAAAATTCTATCAATAAAAAAAGAAATGCCACGCCCAAAAAATATTGAAAATATTGTTTAAATGAAATGTATGAACTATCGCTTGTGCTGGTTTCTTTTCCAATATTGGCGAGTTGGTGTTTAATATTAGAAGCTACGGCGTCAGTGTTGGTGTATAATTGATAAATTCCGTTTCCGGCTTTGGCAATTTCGCTCATCTCTTTTTCATTCAATTTAGAAATTACCGTTTCCCCTTTGTCATCTTTTTTATATTGGCCCGTTGTAGGATCTAATATTGGCGCACCTTGTGGAGATCCAATGCCAATCGTATTTACCATTATTCCTTCTTTGCCCAAATCTTTTGCTGCTTTTATTGCATTGTCATCATGGTCTTCTCCATCGCTGATCAACAACACAGATTTAAAGGTTTTATCATTGGGGTCAAATGAAGCTTCGCTCATCCTTAAAGCGTCACTGATAACCGTTCCCTGTGTGGGGACATCATCTGGTGAGGCAGCAGATAAATACATTTTAGCGGCTTCATGATCTATCGTGAGTGGCATTTGCAAATATGCACGCCCTGCAAAAATCACAAGGCCAACTCTGTCATCAGGGGAATTATTAATGAGGGTCGATATCAACTGCTTTGCCCTTTCGAGCCGGCTTGGTTGTATATCCTGCGCCAGCATACTTTTACTAACGTCAAGCGCAATCATAAGGTCGGTTCCCTTGCGGTTTATTTTTTGATTTCCATCGGGTGTAACTAATCCTGCCACCGCAATTACGCAAAGTGTAAAAGCCGCAATAAAAAAAATGAATTTGGTTAAAAACTTTTTAGGGGAATAATCAGAAGTTAGTTCATTTACTAAAGAGGCATCGCCGATTTTCTTTGTAGTTTTTTTCTTCCACTTTAATAATTGTAAATAAAAAAAAATCATTAACGGAACAGCGGCCAGCGCGATAAAATATTCTATGTATTGAAAGTGAAGCATCTTGTAGCTGCTAAATTAGAAATGAAAATGCGATTGATTTATTGCTTTACTGTTAAATTGTTGTTTATCTATATAAAACGATTATAGTATTTAACAAATTAAGCTTTCTATTTTTCTCCTTTGAAAAACCCCATTTCTTTTAAGATAGATTTGGAAATTTTAATTCCAATAGTGTTTAAGTCTTTAGTGTTATCAGGCGTTTTTATAAAAGTTACAAAGAAATAGATATGCCGGTTTTCCTCTATCCAGCCTGTCACCCAGCCAAAAGAATTCTTTCTTTCATCAATACCGGAACCCGTTGCATAACTTAATTTATATAGAGTATCATCTTCCTGCAACATTAAATTTTCAACCGTTTGCTGCGCATATTTTTGAAATGGCAATTGCTCAAAATACAATTTACTCATGAATCCCAATTGTTCATCAGGAGAAATTTTTAAATCATTATTCAGCCAGAATGAATCTAACGAACTACCCATATTTTTATTTCCATAGCCAATAGAATCTAACCAAAATCTCATGGTATCTTTTCCAATTTGATTGGCAAGGGATTGAAAATAGGGAACAGAAGATTTATTAAAAGCTTCTTTAAGTGTTATTTTACTTGTATCTAATTGTGAATTTTCATTGGTGATTTTCCCGGTTTGGAGCCCAATTAAAGTTTCCGGGATTTTAAAAGATGTTCCTGTTGAAAGCCTAGTTGTATCAAGGCTCATATTATAAACAGTAATGTTTCCCAACTGGTTGTTCAAAAAAGAAAAACTTCCTTCCACATTCGAAGAATCAAAATATTTTTTCAGGCCGTTATTAATCTTTGCATTATTGGATGTGCAGGAGGCCATGGCAAGAAGAAAAAAGAAAACTATTACAAGGCGAAATTTTTTCATAGGATTTTGAATATTGATTTTGTAGAAATTTTATTTTGTTGTTTCAAGATGCTTAGCTGTTGCAGCCAATGCTTCGTAAAAATCTTTGCCGAACTTTCGCATCAGGGGTTCTTTTAGAAATTGATATACCGGTAATTTTAATTTTTTCCCCAGTGCACATGCGGGAGCACACAAATCTTCGCGCGGTTCATAATTTACCACTTCGCCTCTTTTTGTTTTTTTAATTCGTATCGGGAATAGATGGCAACTGATTGGTTTTTTCCAGGAAATTTTTCCATCATTAAATGCCTGTTCTATCCCGCATTTTACAATTCCTTTTTTATCCACCAGGCCATAAGCGCACATTCCATTACTAAGAGTTGGCGTTACCCAGCCAAATTCCTTATCATAAACATATTTACCTTCTTTTTCTAAAACGATTTTTGATTCTTCTGAAAGGTAGGGTAGTACTGCATTATAAACGGACTTCAATTCTAATAATTCAGTTTTTTCCAAGGGGGCGCCGGCATCGCCATCCACACAACAACCGCCTTTGCATTTTTCCAGGTCACAAATAAATTGTTCTTCTACAACCTCGTTGCTCACGAGGATATCGTTTATTGCAATCATTTTGCAAAAGTAACCTGAATCGATTTAATATATATTTTTCAATCGGCAGAATCTTATAAATATCTGCAAAGATTACCTGGATGAAAATAAGAATTCTGTATAAATGTTGGTTTACTGTAATTTTTTTTAATGCATAATCTCGTTCACATCGAATTGCATGGAAAAGATAAATTATTTTTGCTGATAGGTTTTATAGTAATAATTATCCCAAATTTTAAATTAAAATATTGGACAACGAAATTTTTGACATCGCTATCATCGGGGGCGGAATTGTAGGAGCCGCTACTTTTTATCAATTGCAAAAAAAATATCCTGCATTAAAAATAATTCTTCTGGAAAAAGAATCCCGTCTTGCATTTCATCAAACGGGAAATAACTCTGGAGTGATGCATTCCGGATTGTATTATAAGCCCGGATCATTAAAAGCAAAAAATTGTGTGGAAGGCAGAAAGGAGTTAGTGAAATTTGCAGAAGAAAATAATATTCCGTATGATGTTTGTGGTAAGGTTGTAGTGGCAATTGATGAATCTGAATTGCCTTATCTGGATAAAATATTTGCAACAGGATTAGAAAATAAAATTGAAGGAATTGAAAAAATAAATGCAGAGCAAATCAAAGAGCATGAGCCTTATTGCACCGGGATTGCAGGAATTTGGGTTCCATGCACAGGCATTATTGATTATTTAAAAGCAACTGATAAAATGGTAGAAATTGCTTTGGGCATCAATCCAAAAAGTGAGCTGGCATTGAATACTGAAGCCACTTCATTCAAAAAGGAAAATGGAGTTAATATCATTTCTTCCAATAATAAAACATACCACAGCAGGTTTACTATTTTTTGTGGCGGGCTACAGGCTGATAGGTTGGCACGAAAAGACAATGTAAAACTTAAGGAAAAAGTAGTAGGTTTCAGGGGTGATTATTACGAGCTGACAGAGCAGGCGAAGCATAAAATAAAAAGCCTGATTTATCCGGTTCCAAACCCTGACTTTCCTTTCCTTGGCGTACATTTTACCAGGATGACCAACGGTGAAATTGAATGTGGCCCGAACGCCGTTTTTACTTTTAAAAGAGAGGGTTATGGCAAAACAGATTTTAATTTAAAAGACACTTTAGATGCTTTGTCATACCGTGGTACATGGAAATTATTTTTCCAAAATATGAGTTTTGGTATCAATGAATACCGCCGGGCTTTTTCTAAAAAATTATTTTTAAATACATTGCAAAGATTGGTTCCGTCTCTGACAATGGAAGACATAAAACCAGGGCGTTCAGGTGTTCGCGCTATGTTGCTGAGCGAAGATGGAGATACGCGCGATGATTTCAGGATTGAATACCGGGATACCAGTATCCACGTGCTGAATGCGCCATCACCCGCTGCTACAGCGTCTTTAGCGATTGGTAATAATATTATGGAAATGGCAGAAAAGCATTTTAGCCTTGCATGAGTTTAGCTGCTGTCAATTATTTCTTTTACTTTGTTTTCTAAAACTTTTTGGTCAGGTAGATACAGTTGGTATTTTGAAACGAAAATCTTATTGGTAAGACCACCTGTGGCGTATTTTACTGTAAATTCGTGTTTGTCTGCCGCAATGATAATTCCTATTGGTTCGTTGTCGCCTTCGATATTTTCTTCTTCTTTAAAATAGTTCAGGTAGAGGTTCATCTGCCCGATGTCCTGATGCTTCACCTTTTTTGTCTTCAAATCAATGAGAACGAAGCATCGCAATATCCTGTGATAGAAAACCAGGTCAATAAAATTGTGTTAGTTGTCAATGGTGATTTTAAATTGTCTTGCCACAAATGAAAATCCTTTACCAAGTTCCAAAAGGAATTTTTGCAAGTTATCAATGAGTTTCTTTTCAAGACCCCTTTCTTTTATGATGCTGTCTTTCGTTAATTCAAGAAATTCAAAAATGTATGGATCTTTTACAACATCTTTTACAGATAGAAGTTCATGCCCTTTTTCTGCCAATGCCAAAATAGCTTTCTTGTCTTTGCTTAACGCCAAACGCTGGAACAATGCAGAATCAATCTGGCGTTTCATTCCCTGAAACTCCAATTTTCACTGATTGCTTGTTTCTCATAAAAACTTCTTGCCAAATCATTTGACACCGTCAGTAATTCGGCGTAATGACTCCAGCTTAAGAATATGCCGGACGCTGTCTGGCTTTTTGCAGATATGCCAGACACTGTCTGGCGAATTTCAGATTTTTCAAACACTAAACTGAAATTCGGGTATTTTATATAGAAAAGCCTCATTAGCTGAAGGCTTGAGCGGCTGAAACCTTTACCAAACCTCGTCTTTAAATCTTTTGAAAGTGAAACCAAAAGTTCTGCCCCATAATCTGCCCGTTCTTTTCCCTGCTGTTCGTATTCAACAATGTATCTGCCAATTCTCCCAATTAGCTTTTACTAACTCCGTATTGATGGCTTTAATAGCGTTGGCTCTCGCTTTCTGCAATGAAGAGCCAATATTATCAAGTAACTTTTTATAGTTCTTCTTACTAAGATTCATTTTTGTGAAATTAAATTAATTTTCTCCTAAGTTATTTCCTATGTATTTATTCAAAAATATTGACTTTTATTTCTTGCTGAATTTTTAAATTTTTAAATAAGAATCTCAAGGATAAAAATTAATTTATCCCTACATTTATATTTATGAACGATGAAAAATTCCAGGTTAGAACCAATTCCGGGCTTTATACAGATATGTATGAGCTGGCGATGGCAGAGGTTTATTTCAAACAAAAAACTCATGAACTTCCTGCATGCTTCGATTATTTTTTTCGTAAAACTCCTTTTGGTGGGGGCTATGTAATTTTCTGTGGGCTAAATGAATTATTGCCGGTTATTGAAACGCTTCATTTTAATTCCGGTGAAATTGACTGGCTAAATAAAAGAGGTTTTGACAAAGATTTTTTGTCGTGGCTGGAAGCATTTCGTTTTAAGGGAACCATTCGATCTATGCAGGAAGGTGAAATTGCGTTTCCAATGGAACCCTTGCTGCAAGTGGAAGGTGGGCTTGCTGAAGTGCAATTGATAGAAACATTATTATTAAATTTTCTCAACTTTCAATCGCTGATTGCTACAAAAGCAGCAAGAATCCGTTACGCGGCGGGTAACAAACATTTAAGTGAATTTGGTTTGAGAAGAGCTCAATCTTTAGGTGGAATATCTGCAAGCCGGGCTGCTATCGCGGGTGGTTTTGACAGCACATCAAATATGTATGCTGCAAAAAAATATGATATTAAAGCGGTTGGAACAATGGCTCACTCATTTGTCCAAAGCCATGAAAATGAATTAACTGCTTTTAGAAAGTTTGCCGAAACAAAACCCGAAAATTGCACTTTATTGGTAGATACTTACAATACTTTGAAAAGTGGAATTCCCAACGCAATTGTTGTGGCAAAAGAAATGAAAGAAAACGGTAAAGCATTAAAAGCTATAAGGCTGGACAGTGGCGACCTTGCCTATCTTTCTAAAAAAGCCCGTAAAATGCTGGACGAAGCAGGGTTTGAAAATGTACAAATTCTGGTTTCTAATCAATTGGATGAATACCTGATAAAAAGCTTGTTGGAACAAAATGCGCCAATAGATTCTTTCGGCGTAGGAACCAGCCTGGCCACAGGGCAGCCGGATGCAGCACTGGACGGCGTTTATAAGTTAAGTGAGATTGATGGTAAACCAAAACTTAAATTGTCTGAAACTATTCAAAAAGTTACTCTTCCGGGAAGAAAAGAAGTTTATCGGTACACTGATGAGTCAGGAAATTTTGTAGCCGATGCTATTGCACTTTCGGAAGATCCAATTCCGGACAAGATGACTCATCCATTCGATGTGGAGAAAAGCATGCCTCTTAATCCTGAAAATGCCGTTCCATTACTTAATAAAATAATGGAAAACGGGCATTCATTATTAAAAAATTATGAACCGCAGGATGTTGCCATTTTCGTAAAAAAAAGATTACAACAATTGCCCGAAGAACACAAACGCTTTAATTACCCACACATCTACAAAGTGGGTATCAGCGAGCCCTTGCATCAATTAAGAAGTGATTTAAGAAAGAAATATAAACTATAAGCAAAATGAAAATTTGCTTTATTTGTTTGTTTACTGTAGTTAAGTTTTGAAAAGCCTTTTTTAAAACTCCTGCATTTTAATTTAAAACTAAAAAGAGCGATGCCCTATTCACTGGCACCGCCCTTTGAAATTCAAAATAAATATTCTTATTGAGTTTTATCCCGGGCCTGTGTATCTCTTTTGGGCTTGGGTAAAACAACTTTATTTTCAATAGTTTTATTAGGGCTTTCCGGAGAGGCTGTATCAATAATTTGAGGTTTTGTAAAATATTGCTCCATTGCCTGAATCCCTTGTAATAATTGTTGAACTACCTGGTTGTCGTAAGCAAGTGGCGCTTGCCTGTTTTCATCAAGGCTATTGAAATACATGATTTGCTGTTCCAGGTCGGTACGCAAAGCACTGGAAACCTTTTTTGCTAAAACAGTATCACCTGATTTATAAGCTGCCAATAAAAACTGCCCGGAAATTTGATCCTGTTGTTCCCTTCTTGAAGCCATTCCATAAGGGAAATTTTGTTGCAACATATTTCTGTCGCATTGGTCAAGAAGTTGCCTTGCCTTTTTAAATTGCCCATTTTCAGAAAGGTTTATGGCTACCTGTGAATATTGCATTCTTAACGTATTTAAATGGCGGCGGTTTTCTTCGTCAAAATAAGTACCTGGCCTATCGGCTCCTCCAAAAGCAAATTTTTTCAACATCACCTCGTAGGCCCAATCATCATTCACTTCAGAATTTTTTACCGGAACCAACCTGTAAGTCAATCCATCGGTTCTTAAATATTGCTGGAATCCGAGGTCGGCATAAGGTGAAGTAAAGTAGATAGGGCGTTTCCATTTATTAGCAGCAATAATATTTAAGATAGCGCTTTCATTTTTCAAAAGTGCATTTTTAGGAATGGTGAAATCCAGTTGGCTTAAAACGGTATCGCTGGCATTCACCGTTCCGTTTTGCCGAACGAGGTTTGTATCTACAGGAACTTCAACATTTTTTGTTGGGAAAATATTTAGAAAATCATCTCCATTTTGATACATCCTGGTAGGATCGTCACTACCTGAATAATCTTTCATCATGGTAAAAAGATCCATAGGTTTTGTCTGGTCTACCTTAGCGCCGGGCAGGTCAGGAAAATAATAAATCGCATCCCTGTTGCTTCCTATAATTTGATCCGGAGTCCAGATGATAGGAATTGGGTCAGATTTATTAATCTTATACCTTAGTTGATTGAGGTACCAATCTGTTCCTAACAAACTGGAATTGATAACCCTTATATCCCTTCTTATTCCCAATACTTCCTGGTCGAACCACAGAGGGTAGGTATCATTATCGCCAAACGTTATTAAAATGGCGTTGGGCGCGCAACTTTCCAAATAATCTTTTGCAATATCCCTGGCTAAAGTTTTCTGGCTTCTATCGTGGTCATTCCATTCCTGGCTTGCCATCAGAACAGGCACCGCGAGTACACATAATCCCGCTGCAACATAATTAGCCATTTTAGGTTTCATATATTTCTCAAATAACTCTTTTACATACATCACTCCTAAACCAATCCACATAGCAAAAGCATAAAAAGAACCTACATAAGCATAATCCCTTTCACGTGGCTGGTTGCCGGCCTGGTTTAGGTAAATTACAATCGCGATTCCGGTAAAGAAAAATAATAAACCTACTACCAAACCATTCTGTTTATCTTTTTGATATTGATAAATAAGGCCCAGAATACCAAGTAACAAAGGCAAAGCAAATAACCGGTTGTGCGATTTATTTGATTTTAAAGTTTCAGGCATTTTGCTCTGATCGCCAAGGCGCGCATTGTCCCAAAATGAAATGCCGGTAATCCAGTTGCCATCGCGAACGTTGCCCATGTCTATTCCTTGCAGGTCATTTTGTTTTCCAGCAAAATTCCATAAGAAATAGCGCCAGTACATCCAGTTGAGCTGATAGCTGAAAAAGAAACTGATATTATCGCCCATAGTAGGCTTATCATAATATTTTCCGGTTTTTGGGTCTTTTTGAATGTTTGCAAAACTTGCATAATAATCGGCGTGGCCCTGATCATTACTGTTATCCCACATGCGCGGAAAATAATGCAGGTCAGAAGGATCGTATTCAGTAACTACTTTTTTGCCTTTTTTTACATATTTGTTTTTGCCTTTTACATATGTATCTTCATAAGTCTGGTTGGTAGGATCGGCTGTAAAATCCTGCCCTTTTACAATTGGCCAGTCTCCATATTGCTCGCGGCTAAGGTATCCTTCAAGGCTCAAAGGATTATCTACATTAAACATATCAATAGCCGGGTCGGCTAACGAACGGATCATGGTGGTGAAATAAGTAGAAAAGCCCAGCAATACAAAGGCAAAACTCCACATAGCTAACCTTAAAAAGTTCCAGTTTTTCCTTTTCGCCAACCTCAGCATTATGTATATAATAAATGCGATCAGAATGAAGAAAAAAGTAAATCCTGTGAAGAAAGGAAGATCGAAGCTATTGGTAAAGAGTATGTCAAAATCAGATGCGAGCTTTATGCTCCATTGAATCATCGGCACCTGAACAATACCCGTTATAACGCACGCTGCGATAAACGCCTTAACTGTTCCCCATTTAGTTACATTATACCGCCTGAAATAATACACCATTACGATAGCCGGAATAGTAAGAATTGGAAGCAAATGCACTCCCACAGCAAGCCCTACCAAATAGAAAATTAATATTAACCATTTATCTGCCGGTGTAAAATTCCCTTTTACTCCCTGTAATTTTTCATCAGCAACAACCTGGTCCCATTTAAGCGCGGCCCAAAAAACGATAGCTGTAAAAAAAGAAGAACTTGCATAAACTTCTGATTCAACTGCACTGTACCAAAATGAATCACTAAAAGTATAAGCAAGCGCTCCAACAACTCCCGCAGCCATTATCATAAATATCTGGCCATTGGTAAGTGGATTAGGATTATTTTTTTCATAAATCCTACGGGCAAAATGCGTAATGCTCCAGAATAAAAATAAAATACAAAAACCACTCATTAAAGCGCTCATTGTATTGAGGCCAAGAATGGCATGGTTCGGATTTGAAAAAGGAATCATGAAAAGCCTGCCCAGCATGATAAATAATGGAGCTCCTGGCGGATGTGGAATTTGCAGTTTAAAAGCACTGGAAGCAAATTCACCGCAATCCCAAAAACTGCCGGTAGCTTCCATAGTTAACAAATAAACAATAGAGGCAATAGTACAAATTACCCAACCGCTAATGTTGTTGACGCGTTTAAAGTTCATATTATGGATTTAACGAAAGAGAGGCAAATATAAAGCTATGATTGGTACAATTCAATCCGCTTAATTTTTTTTACACAAAGGATTGTTAATTTGTTTTATTTGTAATTATAAATTGAGTTTCAAATTTCTGGGAAAAAGAATTTAAAATTTTATTTTCTGCCTGATTTTCTAACCTAATTTTGATTCTAAATTTTTTGGAATAAAAAATTTGTGGCTTCCAATTAATTTGGAAGAATAATTTGAAAAATAATTAAACTTCATTGAAAAAAGCATTTTTTCAACTTCACGTTGCGGTCCTTCTCGCAGGTTTTACAGCTATTTTGGGTAAACTCATTCAATTGAATGAAGGGCTTCTTACTTCTTACCGCATGTTATTAAGCGCCATTATCCTTGGTGTTTTTTTATATTTTAAAAATGATCTTAAAAAGCTTTCTTTTAAAAATATGCTCAAATTATTTGGCGTTGGCGCTATCATTTCCTTGCATTGGGTTACCTTTTATGGAAGTATAAAATATTCTAACGTCTCTGTTTCAGTTACCTGCCTTTCGACCATTGGATTTTTTACTTCTTTTTTAGAACCTCTGATAATGAAGAGGAGAATAGATTTCATAGAAGTTCTGTTGGGAATGTTTGCTATTGCCGGCATATATCTCATATTTAATTTTTATCCTGAATATGAAAGGGGTATTGTATTTGGAATTATTTCTGCAATTTTTGCTTCTGTTTTTCCCATCATCAATAAAAAATTATTGATTGATTTCTCTCCTAATACGGTTACTTTTTATGAAATGAGTGGAGGTTTTTTAGCGCTTTGTTTTATCCTTCCTTTTTATTTTCATTTTTTCCCGGCTGCCTATTTTATTCCTACTTTTTCGGATTGGGCCTGGTTATTAGTCTTGGCGGCTATTTGTACGGTGTTTGCTTTTAATCTGAGTTTAAATGCATTAAAACATATTTCTGCATTTACTACTAACCTTACTTATAATTTTGAACCCATCTATTCAATTATTTTAGCTTTTATTATTTTTAAAGAGAATAAATTTTTAGGGCCTGGGTTTTACTATGGATTCGCGTTGATATTGTTAGCAATATCATTACAAATGTTACGGGTTTACCAGGAGAAGAAGCCGAGGAAATTATGAGTAATGAGTATTTACAAGTAATTAATCTTATAAGAAACTTTCGCAAAAGCTTCAAACATTTTTGTAACCCCACAATATTTTTTCTGCGAAAGGCTTACTGCTTTTTTTACTTGTGGCTCACAAGTTTTATCTACTTTAATTGTGTGAATTACTGTTACTTCATCATAAATAGCCGCATCGCCTTCCGTAAGATGCCCCTCTACTTTTATAGAATAATCTGAAAAATTTACGCGCATTTTATTTAGAATGCCTACAATATCTAAACCTGTACAACCAGCCAGGGATGCCAGCATCATTGCTTTTGGCCTCGTGCCTAAATTGTTGCCACCATGGGCTTCATCAGTATCAATTTCTATTTTATGCCCATTGATATCTGCTGTAAAATTCATTCCGCCTTTAAAAACTGCGTTAATTGTAGAATTAGCCATTTAAATTTTTATTGAAATATAATAAAGTTGCAAAATTAACCCTTTTAAAGATGAGGTTTTACAGCTTCAGAAATTTGAGAGGAGCTCATAGCGCCGGATTGCCGCCATAAAACTTTTCCTTCTTTAAAAAGGATTAAAGTGGGCACGCCTTGTATATTAAATTGTTGAGCTGTTGCAGGATTTTTATCAATATCAATTTTTATTACCCTTAATTTACCGGTGTTATTTTGGGCAAACCTTTGTAATTCAGGCGCCATCATTTTACAAGGGCCACACCAGGTAGCATGAAAATCAACCAAAACCGGTTGCTTGTTTTTTATTACTTCTCCAAATGTTTCCATGTTGATATTCCATCATAAATTGTGCCTGTTTAATATGGATAACAGGTTGTCAGTAATGAGTTATAAAATGTCAATTATTAGTTTTTAAAAATTAAAAAGCCATTAATTTCTAATTAAAATTTGCAAAGCCTGTCAAAATATAAATGTGCCTTAAAAGTTTGTTTACTAACCTGTTGTGCGGTTAGAAAATAAAATAAAAAAAGATGTTGTGCTACCATAGTTTAGCATGGTTTTTGCTTGTAATAGTTTGAACACCAATTACTTACAAATGCACAACATCAAAACAAATTTCGA
>Ga0207933_1000155_pt1 | contig 71284 bp, 98 predicted proteins | sample NGESurdeep092012_4_FD_184488 | JGI IMG/M metagenome (GOLD analysis project Ga0207933, IMG submission 184488) | Arctic peat soil microbial communities from Barrow, Alaska - NGEE Surface sample F53-3 deep-092012 (SPAdes) | ecosystem: Environmental > Terrestrial > Soil > Wetlands > Peat ...
GGACCGAGCCGATGGAACCCGCGTCCCGCACACAGCCCGCCCAACGCGTATCCCTTGAAAACACCGCCTTCCGAAACCGGCTCGAAAGCCGATCCGACGCAGCGCGGGGTCTCTCCTGGCATCGTGGCCAGCCCGAGCACCCGAACCCGTTCCCCCGCCTCTGGATCGTCGAGGCCATTCTCTGGGTCGCGCTGTGCCTGGCGATCGGCGCGATGGTGGTGGTGCTATGAGCGCGGCGGCAATGTTCCAGATTAAATCCCGGATTACCTCCAAAGTTTTATTTGAGTGTGAGTTAGACGCGGAAGTCGCTGTACAGAGTTACCGCTTTAGGCTGGGGTTTGCAGTAAGAAAAGCAGTCAGTACGGACGCCAATCTCACGGGCGCCAATCTCGCGGACGCCAATCTCACGGGCGCCAATCTCACGGACGCCAATCTCACGGACGCCAATCTCGCGGGCGCCAATCTCACGGGCGCCAATCTCGCGCGCGCCAATCTCACGGGCGCCAATCTCGCGGACGCCAATCTCACGGGCGCCAATCTCGCGGGCGCCAATCTCGCGGGCGCCAATCTCACGCGCGCCAATCTCGCGCGCGCCAATCTCGCGGACGCCAATCTCACGGGCGCCAATCTCGCGCGCGCCAATCTCACGGGCGCCAATCTCACGGACGCCAATCTCACGGACGCCAATCTCGCGGGCGCCAATCTCACGGGCGCCAATCTCGCGGACGCCAATCTCACGGGCGCCAATCTCGCGGACGCCAATCTCGCTCATTTCCGCTCGGACATGATAGCGGAAATACTTAAATTGCCAGATGAACTTGAGGCCCTGCGCACGGCGATCATCGGCGGCCTAATTGACGGATCAAGTTATTCCGGCGATTGCGCCTGCCTCGCCGGCACTTTGGCAAAAGCCCGTGGCCTACCTGCGGGATATTCCGGAGAAAGCATCGTCTTTAATGGTATGCAATTCATCGCGGATTCGTCGTCGCCACGCGAACGCTGGTTTATGATGATAAAACCCGGCGATACGCCTGACACCAATCAGGCGTCTCGTTTGGCTCTGGAATGGGTCAATGAAGCTATCGCGATCCGGGACATAATCCGTAAGTCAGCGGTGGTGCTGTGAGCGCGGCGGTGGAAGCCCGCCTGGCCAACATCGGCCCGCTGGCCAAAGGCGCGCACAAGTCAATCGCTGACGGCGCCTGTATCATGGAGGCCGTCGCGTTCATCGCTGGCGAGCCTTGGTCTGACTCCCCCGCGTGCGCGTCACCAGTGATTTCCGCGTTCTTGCGTTCGTGGAACGACAGCCTGGATGACGATCGGCGCGACGTTTTGTTGCGGCCTTTGATCCCGAAACTGATCGGAACGAACGGCTCCGCCGCGTTGGAAAACCGTCGCGCGACCATGGCCGCCGATTGGCTGATCCGGGTCCACACGCCAGCATGGCTGCGGTTGGCCGGCCTCACCGTTCATGCTGACGCGCTCACGGCCCTGCCGGAAATCACCGATTTCGCACAGTGTCCGTCACTAATGCCGGCGTTATCCGCGGCTCGATCGGATGCGAACGCCGCCAGGGCTGCCGCCAGGGCTGCCGCCAGGGCTGCCGCCAGGGATACCGCCTGGGATGCCGCCAGGGAGGCCGTTTCCGCCAGGGAGGCCGTTTCCGCCGAGGCTGCCGTGTCCGCCAGGGCTGCCGCCAGGGATACCGCCTGGGATGCCGCCTGGGAGGCCGTCTGGGATGCCGCCAGGGAGGCCGTTTCCGCCGAGGCTGCCGTGTCCGCCAGGGATACCGCCTGGGCTGCCGCCAGGGCTGCCGCCTGGGCTGCCGCCGGGGATGCCGCCTGGGATGCCGCCTGGGATGCCGCCTGGGAGGCCGTGTCCGCCGAGGCTGCCGTGTCCGCCGGGGATGCTATCAAAGGCACCGTTACTGAATTTCAACGATCGGCCATTGATCTTGTTGAAAGAATGATCGTTGCGGTGACGCCATGACCCGCCTGTTCACCGGCGCGTTGCTGGTGCTCGCGCTGCTGGTGCTGGGCGCCGCGCTGACCACGTTGTTCGTGATGGGCGCGGGGGTGGGGCCATGACGCTCCACGTCACCTGCCACGACTGTGAGGACGGGTTCCGCTACATTCCTCGCCTCGGCGGCAACGACCCCGATGTGCGCCGTGTGCGTTGCGAATATTGCGACGGTGAGGGCGAAATCTCGCTTCAATGCGAGGCGTCAGGGTGTCCGCGTGATGCCACAGAACGGCTCGAAGGTGTCGCGTTTTGCGGTGCGTGCGCGGCGGTCGAGCGGGCCGATGCGTTTTGGGTGGTGGAGGACGTAGCGTGAGCGACGAACAATGCAAAGCTTTCATAGAAGCATCTGACAAAGAGACGCTCTGGTGGGCACTGTACCGGATGCTTCAGGCCACGCATTCAGCGCGTGCCTGTGATCCCAATACCAATGGTCCAGACCGACGCGGAGGCCTCTTTAATATCGTTTACTTCGTATCCGACCATTGGGGGCCGCTTGTTCCCGGCATGCCGTCGTTCGCTGATGTGGCCAAGGAAATCGTGGAAGACATTTCGTATCACGAGAGGACTTTCGCGGCGGAGCGACTGGGCCTCCGCGTAACTGGCGATGAGTTTATCTGAGGGTAATCAGATCATGGAACAGAATAACGTGACAACCCGAGAATGGCGCGACGGCGATGTGTTCCACTGGCGTTACAGACACAATAACGCAGATTGGTCGAACGTGACCTACTGGGCGAAGTCCTGCATCGGGGTCGTAAGGGCGGGCTTTCTCCGCGACACTTATTGGGGAGTGAGTGGCGAGAATACCAAATGGCGAAGACCTGACGCTGAGAACGAGCTTATTCTCGACTTCATCGCGAACCTGAACGATCTTGAAAAAGTCGATGAGCATCGCCTGGTTTATTATGCGGACGAAGATGTGGTGAACCTTAATCACTCCAATTCATCGGAGGGGAACGCCTATATCCGCAAGGGCGCGAAGCGCTCGGCTGACAAGATGCTCGAAGGCGCACGCTACAACATTCAGAAGGCCCTTGCTCGTATCGATACTCTCAACAATGCAGTGACTCGGCTTCTTGAGTTTGAGGCCGCCGTCCTCGCTGGTGATCCGTTGGACGAATTGCATCTGATTGAGATCGCGTGATGACCAACCCGTCCGATCTCGCCGAAGAACAACGTGAAGACCTGATCGACGCTGTTTACGAAACGCTATCCGACACGTGCGACATGGATGTTTCGTTCACGCAATACGCTCGCGCCGTGGTCGATATGTTGGAGCAGAGGGGGTTATTGCGCTCGCTCAACGCGAAACCCGCCGACATGGAAAAACTCGCCGCCTGGATGATGCTGAACGGCTTCGCGACCGGCCACGGCGACACGATGGATGACCTGTTGGGGGAGTTGGGCGCGCAGATCAAGGAACTCAGGGTCAGCGCTCATCGCTTTGCTCAGATGGAAGCGTCCATGCGCTATTGGATCAAACAACACGCGCGTCTGTCTGATGGTTTGATCGCTATCCATGAAGCGTCGCCAGATGTTCCGGCGGATGTGCTGCGCGGTATCGCCTATGACATCGTGTTGAACTGCATCGACCCAGAAACGGCGCGATTTCAGATAACACGGCGTGCGGGAATCGTATGCGGTGGGGGGGATGTGGCGTGACTTTGCTCGAAGCCCAGGAACAAGTCTCCGATTACATGGATCAAATCGTGGCGTGCTTTAAGCCCGGCGTGAAAATTACGGTCATGGTCCGCACCCCGGACTTCCCAGGCCGGGACTTCATGCTGACCGACGATGAGTTCCCGGAGATTAGCGCGATGCTGGCACGGAGGATGGCTGCGCCATGACAAAAGGCATGATCTATTACACGTTCGAATACGAGCCGGCGGGTAAAGGCGCCCCTGGCTACGTCGAGCTGCAAATCCATTATTTTTTTAATCCGAGCACGCCGGAGACGGGCCGCTATGGCTCGCCAGAGAGTTACGATCCCGGCAGCGGCCACGAAGCCGATTACGACTATGCCGAACGCGAGATCGAGCGCGACGGAAAGAAGATCTTCGAGCGGCTGATGGCCGGCGAATGGCTAGACGGACAGTGCATCCGATACTTCGCCTCCCGCGAGGAATGCGACCTCATCGAGGGGCTGCCCAACGCCGTCGAGCGCGATCCGGATGATGACAGGGACGAGCGGATCGAGCGGGACCGCATGGAGCGGGAGACGCCGGGTAATTGAGGTGACCATGACTGAAACATGGTGCGTTGAATACCGGCTTGCCTGGATCAAAGAGAGTGTCGAGATATTCGGCCAGATTAATCGCGAGAACATCGTACGGAAGTTTCGTGTCTCCGACCCACAGGCATCCGCCGATCTGGCCAAGGTGATTGAGCGATGGCCGGGACTCATGACTTACAACAGGTCGACCAAGAGGTATGAGCGCGATGGAGATTAAGCCATCTCTCCCCACCGTCACTCAATGGCGCCGCGATCCCGACGCCGCGACACCGCCGTGCCCGGATTGCGACAGGCCGCTCGAGATAAAACAGGCTGTGTCAGGTCCCGAAATCTGGAGTCGCGATATCTGGTTTTGTAAAGCGTGCGACAAGGAGTTTTAGCCATGCAAACATTATCCGCGCGCTACAACGACACGCCGACCGGACGCGCTCTCACTCGTCTGTCCCACGCGATTGACGCGTTGAATGTGGTGCAGCGACAGACAGCCGATCCATTTCCGAGGTTAGCCGAGGCGCAAACGGACGGCATCAACGATCATATCGCGGCCATCCGCGCGAAACTGACGTGCGCATTTCAGGTGCTGGAATATGCGGTTGAACCGGCGCCCGTTCGCACGCCAGCGAAACAGACGGAGGCGGCGTGATGGCGCATACACCGGGACCGTGGACCATCAATGACGCACACGAAGTCATCGCAACCAGCGAGCGGGTTCCGGTCGCCGATTGCGGGTTCGTAAATCGTTCCGACGCCGACAATGACGCCAACGCACGTCTGATCGCCGCCGCGCCGAAGTTGCTTGCCGCGCTGCGGGCGCTGGTCGCGTTTGATAGCCGCGCTTATGTCAAACAGAGCGATTTGGCGAAAGACCTATTGGCCGCCCGCAAAGCCGCGCTTTTGGCAATCGCAAGGGCCACCGCGCCATGAGCAACCGGGATGAAACCACCGAATGCGAACATCACCTGTCCGCCGTGATGCGCGACGTGTTGCCTCAAACACGAGCCAATGTGTTCCGCGTCCAAACCGACTTCTGGGGCAGGATCGATCTGGCGAGTTGCGAACTGGACGAACTGCGCGATGCCTTCGAGGCGGTTGAGTTCGATGAAGTCGTGTTCGATCATGACGGTGAACTGGACGAGGCGCTGCTTTCATTGGCCGCGTTGTGTCTCGGATTGGCGGTGTTGCGCCGGGCGGCGCCGGGAGATGGGGTATCATGAAAACTAAATACACGATTTTTAAGCCGGGTGACGGCGCGGTCGAGCACGGCGAAATTGATTGGCCGAAAGACCCTGGATATGACAGGATCAAGGCGCTCGTGGAACCGCTGATCGGAGGCGAGCCGTTGGAGCATGTCGCGGTGCTGCACAACGGGAGGCGCGCCGACATGTTCGTCAGTGAACTCGGACACATGTGCCTGGCGACGCGCGGGCCTTTGCCGCTCAATGATCGCGCGACCGCTATCTACCGCAACAACTGGATGGCGCAGCATCCGTCCGATGCACCAGGGTCGTTGCCGGCGATAGCGGGTGTGGCGATCTTGTTTGATCGGATCGTGTGGCAATGACCCCATCAACCGAACTCGAAACAATCGCCGCCCGGATCGCGCACGTCGCTCCCGAGCAATCGCACCGGCTGCGGTCCCTGGCGATCGAGGTTCGCAAACTGGAACGGTTCGCGGATGAAATTGTCTCCGAGGCACACGAGGACGAACGCCTGTCGCGCGGACTGCGACCAGTGCGGGAGATCATTGAGCCGATCGTGCGGGTGGTGAATCAGGGAGAAGAACCATGAGCGAGACGATTGAGGTCAGGACAGCACTGACAGTTCTACCGACTGCCAGCCTGCCAACGATCTTGGCGGCGGACGATAAGGATATTCTTGGCGGGTTGGCCAAGAATCTCGCCGGTTATGAGCCTGATGCTTCAACACCAGCGGGCCGAACCAAAATAAATTCTGTTAAGAGATTGATCGGCGCAGCGAAGATGGACTTCTTTCGCTTGGCCGACACGCTCATGGAAGACGCCAAAAAGACGATCGATGGTGTTCGGTCCGAACGAAAAATCATCGAAGATCGTATGGACGCGATGCGCGACCAGATCGGACGGCCTTTGGTCGAGTATCAGGCGCGGGAGAATGCCAGGATCGAGGCGCATGAAGTCGCGCTGGCCGCGATCCCAGAATCCGAGGGCTACGGTCAAACAGAAACGGCGACGGAGTTGCGCGTCAGGCTCGATTACTTGGATCGATATCCGCACCGTGACTGGGAAGAATTCAAATCACGCGCCCAAAAAGCGCTACAGGCCGAGATTGACCGCACGGCTCGCTTATTGGCGGCGGCTGAGAAACGAGAGGTCGAGACCGCCGAACTGGAACGGCTCCGGGCTGAGGAAGCCGAGCGCCAACGCCTGGAAGCGGTCGAGGCCCAGCGGGTCCGTGAAGAACGGATTGCCGCTGAAGCCGCTGAAGCCGCCAAGGCGACCGCTGAGGCCGAGGCGGAACGGCGGGAGCGAGAGGCCGAGGAGCGTGCCAGCGCGACGCTGCTTGCGGCGCGAGAGGCCGCTGAAGCGGAGCGGACGGCTGCCGCGGTTCGGGAGCGGGAAGTTGCCGAGGCGCTGGCGCGGGCCGAAACTGAACGGCTGGCATCCGAGGAGCGCGCGAGGCTCCTTGAGGAGCGTGAACGGCTCGTCGCCGAGGAAAACGAGAAGCGCCGTCTCGCCGCCGCTGAACTGGCTGAACAACAACGCATCGCCGCCATCGAAGCCGAACGACAGAGCGTTGCCCGAGAGGCTGCGAAACAAAGGGCCGAAGATGATCGGCGCGCGGCTAACAAGGCGCATCGAGCCTCGATCAATCGGGAAGTGCTGGCTGATTTGGTTGAGGCGATAAACGACAACCAGGGCGGCGAACTGTCCGAGGAAAAGACGGTGGACGTTGCTAAGGCGGTGATCGTCGCGGTGGCATTGGGCAAGGTGCGGCATGTAAGGGTGGAGTATTGAGAGTGATCACAGAGACCGATACCAAACCATGGATCAAATATCATACCGAGGAAGATGGCTCGCCATTGATCCAGGGCAGCGATGCGTGGAAAGCCGCGCCCACATATAATCGGCTGACCTACATTCGAGAATTGGACGAACGGGGGATAGAAAATCGACGCCTATCGTTATGGCAATGCGAATGCGGCGAGACGACGAAGGCTCCGCGTGGCCGGGTAGTGAGCGGTGCCACAAAGTCATGTGGCTGCATGGCGCGAGAGAGCAAGCCGAGCTTGGCCCACGGCATGAAGTATACAAAGGAATACAACACATGGGCCGCCATCAAAGCCAGATGCCACAACCCAAAAAACAAAGACTTTCCGAAATACGGAGCGCGGGGAGTGGTGGTTTGTACTGAGTGGCGAAACAGCTTTGAGAGTTTCTGGAAATGCATGGGAAGTGCGCCAACCTCTAAGCATCAGATAGACCGGATCAATACCTTGGGGAATTATGAACCGGGGAATTGTCGCTGGGCCACGGCGCAGGAGCAATGTCGCAACACAGTATCAGCCTGTGATTGGTATATTAAGGGCATCCATTTCGAGACAGCGAAAGAGGCGGGTGTCTATTTCCGCGTAACTGAGCAGACCATCCACAGATGGGTCAAGGGCTACTTTGACGCAAGGCGCGGCACCCAATCTCCCCCTAAAGCCAGTTGTATGGCCGTCTATAGATACCCGGAGCGCTGATATGATCGTATACCATACGGAAGAAGATGGCTCGCCTCTGATCCAGGGCTCTGACAATTGGAAACGATTCCGTTGCGGGCGCCTTTGTGCCAGTGAAATGAAACTCGTGATCACCCCAACACTAAAATGCGCCGTCAACGAAAAAGCGACCGGACATCTCTACAAGTTAATGGTTCAAAGGATCACTGGCCACGTCCCGGAACATTACGTGTCAGACGATATGTTGCGCGGCAAGAAAGATGAGATCGAGGCTCGCATTCTCTATGACAAGCATTGCGCCTCGGTGCAGGAGGTCGGTTTTGTTACGAACGACGAGTGGGGCTTTACACTCGGTTACTCCCCAGATAGCCTCATTGGAGATGACGGTCTGTTCGAGGTCAAGTCCAGGCGCGACGATCTTCAGGTCAAGGATATCGTCGAAAACGTAATCTCACAGTCCGTGCCGGCCGACTTCATGATCCAATGTCAGACCGGCCTGTTGGTGAGCAAGCGGGAGTGGCTCGACCTCGCCATCATTTCTGGTGGGTTACCCATGCCGGTAATCCGCTGCACGCCAATTCCATCTGTGCAAGATGCCATCCTTGACGCGGCCTATGCGTTCGAGAAGCGGCTTGCTGAGAAGATGGATGTGTATCGTGACGTAATGGCATCCGGGGCGCGGCTGATCCCGACTGAGCGGCGCGTCTACGAGGACATTCTGGTATGACCATTATTCGGATTATTGATTTTGAAACGACCGGCACCGAACCTCCGGAAGCCGAGGTGTGCGAGGTTGGCGTTTGTGATCTTCATCTTGAAGATAGACGAATCGATCAGCCGCGAACCTGGATGTGCGGCGTGAGATCGATGCCGCCCGAAGTTCGCGCGATTCACCACATCCCGTTGTCCGAATGCGAAGGACATCCTCCATTCGCGGCCGTCGAACTGTTCGATGAACCGATCGACGCCATAGCGGCTCACTCCGCCGAATTTGAAACCAAGTTCTTCGCGTCTCCGGTGCCAGTGATATGCACCTACAAGGCCGCGCTCCGGGTGTGGCCCGATGCGCCGGGTCACAGTAACGGCACGCTCCGATACTGGTTGGAAGACGCGGGTAAGATCAAGCCAGAGCACGCCCTGACGCAACCTGCCCATCGCGCCGCGCCTGACGCTTATGTGACCGCGCACATCCTGGCCGCACTGTTCGAGGCCGGCGTGACTGGCCGTGAAATGGTCGCGTGGACCAAAGAGCCGCGGCTCTTGCCAAGATGTCCAATCGGCAAGTTCAGGGGAATGCCGTGGTCCGAAGTCGAGGCCGGATTCCTTGGTTGGATGCTGCGGCAACCGACCATGGAAGACGACCTGAAATGGAACGCACAGCGGGAAATCGACCGTAGATCAAGGGGAAACCAACCATGACCGACCTTACCGATACGATTATTGCCAAGTCGGACCAGCTAAATGCAGACGATTTGATTGGTCGCACATTGACGATCAAAATTACCAAGGTTTCGGGTTGTCCTGAACCGCAGCAGCCGATCGCCATCAATTTTGAAGGAGATAATGGGAAGCCCTTCAAACCCTGTAAATCCATGCGGCGTGTCCTGGTCTATATCTGGGACAGGGACGGCGCTCAATACGTCGGACGCAAGATGACGCTTTATCGCGATCCCAAGGTGCGCTTCGGCGGCGTTGAAGTCGGCGGTATTCGCATCTCGCACATGTCGGACATCACGGAACCCGTCACGATGGCACTTGCCGAGAGCAAAGCGAGCCGCAAGCCATTTACCGTGAAGCCGCTGATCGAGCCAAAGCCGGCCGCCACCCAGGCGAAGAAACCCAAAACCTGGGGCGACTTCCTGGACGAGCTTGAACCTGAGTTGGCCGGCGCCGAAACCAAGGATGCGGTCGATGCCATCTTGGCCCGCGATCTTGTCCACAAAGCTCAGGACACACTCAAAAACGGATCGCTCGAACGACTGAATAAGATGATCACGAATGCGATCCGCCGCACATCCGAACCGGACGCCACCGAAGCCGAGGAAATCCCCGCCGACGCACCAGCCCCAGAAGCCCTCACCGCCGCGACGCACGACATGGTTCGCCACATCGCCGGCCGTGACAAGGCGACGCTGCCCGCCCTGACCGCCAGCGGCGCCTATCAGCGGCTCGTCACGGACCTGGAAAAATCCGGGAACTTCGACCTGATGAATCGGATCAGGGATGCCAATTCCGCCGCGATGCTGCGGACTGGTGAGATTGAGGAAGTGTGATGGCGGACCACCTGGAACGACTCACCCGCGAACTGGCGGACAAGGGCAAGCCGATCGAGGCCGGCTGGACCGCGCGGAACATCGATCCTGAAACGATCGCCGCCCGGTTGTGGGCTGAAAGCGAGGGGCCATGACCTACCTCGATGGCCTACAAGCCGCCCAAACAGCATGCCACGTCGTAAGGGGGCGCCTTTTGAAGGATCGTCGCGAAGCCTTGGCCGAAGGAGACACCCAGGCACAGGTTCTTGCCACGTCCGGAGCGCTGGCTGTTTGGCTTTGCATCGAAGAAATCCACACGTTGATCGCGAAGACACCGCCATGAAGCTCCTGACCGTCCTCGCGTTGATCCTGCTCGCTTTGGCCGGCCGCGACATCGCAACGAACTATCCCCCCATGGATAAGGAAAATAAATGAGCGACTTCAAACCAATACTCTGTGTCGATTTCGACGGCGTGGTGCACTCGTACGAAAAAGGCTGGCAAGACGGTGTGATCTACGGAACCGTCACGCCCGGTTTTTTCGAATGGGCTGAGCAAGCCGCGAAGCAATTCAATCTCGTGATCTATTCCTCTCGGTCAAAGTCTGAAGAAGCCCGGGTGGACATGCTGGTGTGGCTGATCGACCAACGCCGCGAGTGGCGCAAGGCCGGCGGGATGCATGAGACAGACGCGGCGCTGGACTTTGAGTTCGCGGACCAAAAGCCGCCGGCGTGGCTTACGATCGACGATAGGGCGATCTGCTTCAAAGGCGACTGGTCCGCGCCGGAACTGACGCCGGACGCCATGCGCGCGTTTAAGCCGTGGAACGTGAAATAATTCGCTCCAAGAAGAACCACCCGCCTTCTGAAAAGGACGATCCATGACCTACACCGTCACGTTTACTTCACCGCTGACCGCCGATGACATGACCTTGGCCGCGCACCTGGCGGGAACACCGGCGAGCACGAGCACCAGCACTGGGAACAGCACGGGCACAGCGCGGGATGCGCTGCCGTGAACAACCCGCGGTGCGCCGCGTGTATCTATCTCGGTCCAGAAGGGACGCACGATAGTTCGCCGGCAATCATTGGCCCGACATGTCGCCGCCATGCACCCATTGCAACGGGCGGAATGATGTCAGGCAGCCGCACCATGTGGCCGGTCGTGCAGCCTGACGATTGGTGCGGTGATTTTGAGCCGGTCGAACAGGATGGGCCGTTCGGGCCACACGCCAATCACTCTGTCGCTGCGGAGCACTGACGATGAATTATGAAGAATACTGGCGGGAGTGCATCGCCGACGCCGCAGAGGAATGCGGAGCAGTTCTGACCGGCGAACAGATCAACGCAATAGCTGGGTCTGTGCAAGTCGCGCATGAGAACTATGACATGGCGTTCTACGCTCCGCCGCCGTCCGATCGCATCAGCACTGTGAAGCGCGAAGGCGACGCCAAACTGGCCCGTCTTCAGGCTGAGTTTGATGCTTACCGAAACGACGCCGAAATCGCCGTCAAGCGCGCGTTGCGCCAATGGCCTGACGCCAACGTGAGCATCCAGAAGAACGGAGAAGTTATCCGTTGGGGCGGTCGGATCGAGCGCATCCAATGACCGTGCCAAAAACACCGGAGGCCCTCGATGCGTTCGCGAAGGCGCCGGTGGCGGCGGCATGACAAAGGAGCCGCCGGACATCACGGAATCTGCCGTCTTTTACAGATGGTGGCAGTGCCGCGAGCCGCGGGAGCGCGATGCCGTTCTCATGCAACGGGCGCTCGATGCCGGACTGATCATGGAGAGCGGCGATATGCTTTTCCTGACCGCCAAAGGTCAGGAGTTGCGCGCGCTGTCGTTTCCAAAGAGGATCAAGGCCCGTGGGTGAAAACAGCAAGATCGAATGGACCACGCACACGCTTAATTTCTGGATTGGGTGCCAGGAGATCAGTCCGGCTTGCGACTTCTGCTACGCCAGGGAGCAAAACGCTTTCCGAGGCTGGGTCAAAGGCTGGGGATCGCATGGGGAGCGACGGCGCACCAAAACCTGGGGGGACGCGCTGCGCTGGAATCGAACGGCGCGCGAGACTGGCATCCGCGCGAAGGTATTCAGCAACTCGCTGTCCGACTTCTTTGACAACGCCGTTGACGAGACCGGCATCCGCGATGAAGCCTGGCAGGTGATCGACGAGTGCCGCGATCTTGACTGGCTCCTGCTCACGAAGCGACCTCAGCTTATCACAAACCGCTTGCCCGCCGACTGGATGACGCGCGGACCTGACGGGTGGCTGATACCATGGCCGCATGTGTGGCTTGGCTGCACAACGGAAAACCAGGAGGAAGCTGATCGGCGCATCCCGCATCTGCTGGCGGTGCCGGCGGCGATGCATTTCTTGTCGTGCGAACCGCTACTTGGGCCGGTTGATCTTACCCACATCCTGGCGCCCCGAGATACAACTGACGACCTGGGGTGGACGTTCAATGCCCTGGATACTGGCGACTATTACCAGTTCCGAGACAACCTGAGCTATTGGCAGAGTGGGGACGGCCCACACCGTGACAATCGTATTAGTTGGGTAATTTCGGGCGGAGAATCCGGCCCGCATGCGCGTCCGTCCAATCCACAGTGGTTCCGCGATATAGGTCGGCAGTGCGCCGATGCTGGTGTTGCGTGGTTCCATAAACAGAACGGCGAGTACGCGTCTGTCAGTGAGGTCGCTGGCCCCGGTGTCCATTTTAGTTTTTCGGATGGCCGAACGGTGCGCCGCGTCGGCAAGAAGGCCGCAGGCGCGCGGCTCGATGGGCACGAACACAAGGAAATGCCCCGATGACCGACGAAGTACGCAACGACCTGATCGCGCGGCTTGAGGCGGTGACGAATGGAAGCGAAGAACTCGACCTTGAGATTCTCCGAGTATTGGACATACGACTTGGTGTTGATGCGCCCTTCATTTCACATATGCCTCATATCCAACAGTTCACCCGCGGCATCGACGCCGCCCTGACGCTGCTTTCGCCGGGCGCGTTCTGGTCGCTTCTTACAGCGGACGCTGGCGGTTTCCAGGCGACGGTGGTGAACGACCATCTCGCGAAATATGTCCGCCATAACTCCGCGGCGATGGCGTTGTGCATCGCCGCGTTGAAGGTGAGGCCATGATGGCTGAAAACGAAGACCTCGGCATCCGTATCGGTCGCATGGCCAAGGCTCTGACCAAAGAGCAACTGGCCGAAATGCTGGCCATTCACGAACTTGACTTGTGGCGCCGGAAAACCCGTACGCCGACATTCGGTTTGTTTCCGGACGATCCGGTTTATGGACCCTTGATCGAAGGCACGATGATCGCGTGGCGCCAGACCCGAAAGCGGTGTGGCTTCGGCCATCTGACCGAGCTCGGAGAACGCGTGATGCTGTGCCGGATTACATACGATCTGGAAGCGTCTGGCGCGTTGCCAGCTCCGCCCGATGGTGAAGGGGAGTTGGGGCAATGACCGATGAAATCCGACCGCCGCCCGCCATCGGCACCCTTCATCGGCGCGTCGTCGGCAAGCGGGACCGGCGCCGCCAAACACGCAACGCAGTGGTCGTCATAGAATGGAATGGCGTGTTTGGCGACTTTCAGTTGACGACCTGCCATGGAAATGACTGGGTGATCGATGGCTGACGCGCCCTCCGCTTATCCTCTGGCATCCGATGGTTAGCGCCTGTGAAAAACGCGAAGCGGCGAAGACTGAATGCCGGGCGGCCCTTCGCGATGCGTGGCGCGCGAATGCCCTGTCATACTGGCCCGCTGCTCATACGCCGACCCAGCAGCGCACCGCGATGGTGATCGCGGCGTTTGCTTGTGATGTGAAGCAAGATCACCAACTCGCGGACTGGCTCTTATGTGCGCGACCAGAGCATGCCCGCGCCGTCGCAACCGGCGTCGCGGCTCACGCGCTGCGCGATGGAATCACCGCCGCGTGGGATGCCCTGATCGCCGTTGACGCGATGGATTGCGACCAGGCCGATGAACTGTACCAGACCGATGGCGTGTTGAGATGGACGCCGCGCCCCGAATGGCTCACGCCCGTCCGGAGACCGGACCCGGAGGCGATTTGGCGCGCGCGGGAGGAATTGCGGGGATGACTGACCGCACCGCCGCCGCCTGGTCGTGCGACGAGGGGCGTTCTTGATGGACGACACCTCAGAGCGCCTGCGCCTGCAATGGCTGTACGAGAGCATAGCCGATCCCGATTGCACGGGGTGGACGTGTCCGACATGCGACTATTCGAACTATCACACCTATGGCCTGAAGGAATGCGAGCGGTGCGCGTTCGAACTTGATCAGGATCGTGTCCGGGACGCGCTGGCCGAACGTGAAACAGACAAAGCGGCTAACAAAGTAAAATCCAGGAAATATGAGTGCTTCATTGAAGATCACGTCCCGTTGCCGTGGACGCCAGGACGCTGCGCCGGATACGCGGGCCACACGCTCCATTTGATGCGCTGCAAACGGAAAGACGGTTTTGGATTGGGTGGGTTGTTCTGTAAGCAACATGCGAAGAATTCGTGACCCCATGCACGCGCTGATCACCGACGCGTTCTTCGCGCTGGCATTCGCCGGCTGGGCGATCTGGTGCGGCGAGCGATCGAGCCGAATCGAGGGTGTTGGATATGGCCTCGCGGCTATCGCCCTCGCCGGTGCCGCGGCCACGTTCGCGTGCGTGGCCGCCAATGTGGCGATGCGCATGGATTTTCCGGGGGCGGGGCAGTGACTGAGACGCTGCATACGCTGGCCGACGTGGCGGAGGCGCATCATACGACGCCGCTGGTGTTGCTGCGTTTTTTTCGTAGGCGCGGAATCGAAGTACATAAAACCAACATACACGGCAGATGGGCGGTATCGCAGGAAGGCTTGACGGAACTCAGTCTTACAGTTCAGCGGTTGGCGAACGAACATGCCAGGATCGCGTTTCTACGAAGTGAGGGTGCTCGAATCAGGCGAGAGGCGCGCACAAAGCAGCGAGCCAAAGAAACCGCGCTGACCGAGGCTGCTGTTGTCGCGCGTGCCATCCGGTGGAAGCCGTATGGATCTGGCGTCTATTTCCTGATCAAATCAAAGAAAGTCATCTACGTTGGCCAGACCGTCAATGTGATCATCCGTGTTGGCACGCACGCCACCACAAAGAAGTTCGACACGTGGCATTGGATTCCATGCCCACGCGACAAGCTTAACGCGCTTGAACGCATATATATTGATGCTTTTTTGCCTCCCTTAAATCGCGACCCCTTTACCCGCATGTTACGGTCATCTCGCGAGGTGGATGGGACCAATGCCTAACTTCGATTATCTCCCGCCCGGCATTGTCCCATTCGCGGTGTCTCGTGAGGCGGCGGCCGCGCTGATCGGGGTCTCCGCCGCGTTCTTCGACAGGCTGGTCAAAGACGGCCGGATGCCGCAACCTCGCGAGGTGGACGGCCGGGTGCTCTGGGACTCTGAGGAGGTGCGCGCCGCGTGGCGGGCCATCCCCCGCCGAGGCGCCAAGGCCACGGTCAACGAATGGGATGGGGCGACGGCGTGACCAACCTGAAACTGAAATACGTCCACCGGTTTCGCGACAGGCATGGTCATGTGCGGCACTACTTCCGGCGCCCTGGCCATAAAACCACGAAACTTCCTGGCCTTCCGGGATCAGCCGCTTTCATGGCCGCCTATCAAAACTGCCTGAACGAGCCATCTTCACCGATCGGCGCGACCGCGACGGCGGGCAGCTTCGCGGCGCTGGCCGCCTCCTGGTATCAGGATGGGGAGTTCAAGGCTTTGTCCCCGTCGTCCAAGATTACGTACCGCCGGATCATCGACGCGTTCCTTGAAAAGAACGGAGACAAAGGGGTGGCGACACTCGAAGCGCAGCACGTTCGGGACATGCTGAAGGGAAAATCGGATACCCCAGCCGCGGCGAACCGACTTCGATCCATCCTCCGGCTCTTGCTGCGGCACGCGGTGGAACACGGCTGGCGGCGGGACAATCCAATGCTGGATGTCCGGCGGGTCAAGCACAGAGTCAAAGGTTTCGCTGTGTGGACGAACGCCGATCTGACCGCGTACGAAAGTCGCTGGCCGATCGGTACCCGCGAGCGGTTGGCGTTTGAATTGTTGCTGATGACCGGGCAGCGCCGCGGCGATGTGATCCGCATGGGGCCGCGCGATATCCGCGATGGTGGGATCGAGGTGCGGCAGGGTAAGACTGGCGCGGCTCTTTTGGTGCCGATCGGGGCGGAGCTGCAGGTGGCCATGGACGCCTGCGAACTGGTCGGCACCGGAACATTCCTGATCACGCGATACGGCAATCCGTTCGCTTCCGGGACAGCGTTCTACAATTGGTTCAAAGATAAGGCCCACGCTGCCGGGGTTAAGAAGCCGCTCCATGGGCTGCGGAAAGCGAACCAGCGGATCATCGCGGAACAAGGCGGCACCGCCAAGCAAGCCATGGCGGTGTCTGGCCACATGACACTATCGGAGGCTGAGCGGTATCAGCGCGACGCGGATCAGCCAACGTTGGCGCGGGCCGGTGTGGAGGCGCTGAGCCGGGGCAGGAAGCCAAAAAGTCTCTGAAGTTTATGGGGGTTGTAGGCAACCCGAAGCGCGAATTGGCAACCCTTCCCATAAAATCCGCGAGAAACCTTGGTTTTCAGAAACAGGATGGTGGAGCTGAGGGATGCGTCACAATTGGTATAAATCAATGAGGTGGCGTGGCAACCCTTCCAGTATCCAATCACACTTACACAATGAGTTTTCGATGATTGGCAAACATGAACGTGTCAGGAACATGGTCGAATTTGCCGCGATTGTTGACACGCCACAGACACGCGCGGTTCCCGGGATGTTCACGGAGGGCGAGAGATGGCACATCTGACCTTGGATGATATCCGGACGGCGGCGGCAGCCATAGCCAACGCGCGCGGTGGGCGGCGCGGTGTGCCGGCGGTTACGAACATCCTGGACCTGCTGCCCGATAAACTCAGCGAGGAAGTGCTCGACGATGCGATGGCAGTCGCGCGCGCGCTCGACGATTCAGACTGGCAGCCGATCGAGACGGCGCCGGGCGATGAGACGATCCTGATCTACGTGCCGCCTTTCGCCCCCATGCAGGGGACCAGATCGGGGCGATTCGGAACCTGGATGATCGGCGCCCGGTCGATTTTTGGGCGTGACCTGGCGCCTGGGATGGAGCCGACGCACTGGATGCCGCTGCCCGAGCCGCCCCATGCCCCCTGAAATCACCCTCCGCCCCGGTTGGCTGGCGCGCGACATCGAACGCGCGCGGGCGCGGCTGGCGGAATGGGACGCGAGGTGGCGCCGAAACAACAGTCCCGTGGCGCGACAGGTAGCGCGCCGGAATTTGACTCCGGAGGTTGCGGGTTCGAGATCGCGAAGGAGAAAAACTGTGAACCTTAAAGCCGTTCAAGATCGTTTACCAGAATACTGGACCGATCAAAGCTATCCCGATAGTTTTAATCAGGAACCATTACCACATCGGCATTTTAATCACGCACTAACCCATTGCATGAAGGCTCTTGGCGGTCTCGCGGCGCTCTCGGACGCTCTTGACCATGCGCGGATGATGAACCGAGGCTATTCCGACCCGGAAGCTGAACGACTTCATGTCAATGCAGGGAAGTATCTCGCTGACCTTGTGATCTGCGCCCAATTATGCACTTTACAAAGCAGAGTAACTTCCTATAAATTCCTTGCCAAGCAGATTGTAAGGAGGCTGATCGTGAATAATTGCGTCAAGCAGGATGGTATATCCGCATGCATTTGCGACGATCTGCCGGAAGATATGATCGACAGGGCGGCGTCGGCATTACAGGAACCATTGGAGGCACCCCGTTATTGGGCGCGTGGGTTGGCGCGAGTGGCCTTGTGCGCCGCGCTATCCCCTTGTTGGGATGCGTGTAAGGAATGCATCAAGGCGCATCCTTAACTCCAAAAACCTCTGCCAATAGACGCTTATCTCCGTGGAATTGTATGCCGAAAACAACTTCGTATTGTCTTGTCCCACGCGTTTTTCAAGGGCGCCAAGTGGGACCAAAAGAAACCGACACGCCACAAGACCCGGGGTCGCAGCACTGATTGTATCTATTGATCCCTCTGTAACGGTGAATGTGATTTCCCGGACAGTCCCGTGCGCGATGTCGTTCCTCCTTAGAATGTAAAATCTAGCCTCTGTAATTATCCGTTCAAATGCTCCCTCGAGAGCTTGGTCACAGTATTGCATAAAATACTTTTCGGACGCCAAGTAAACTAGGTCAAATCGGCCCAATGGCCCTACAGCTCTCTCGTATTCTTTTATTTTATCTTTGCCGGCCGGGTCGTATTCCATACTCAAAAACCTGAGGTACAATACCGCAAATCTGAGTTCCATCTCTTCCCATAGTGAAAGGGCGCGGCCAACAGCCTGATAAATTCTGGTCCTTGTTGTGTCGCCCAGTTTCGGAAGCGGGGCGGGTGGGTCCCAGGGATGGTGGCGACCAGGAGGCACTGTAGTCTTGTCGACGGGCAAGCGTAGCACCACGTCTGGCCATGGCCGTCTAATCCTGAAACTATCATCCCCCATCGCACAGGAGATAGATCACATTATGGCAGAAGAGCGAATCAAAGATGCCGATGGAGCCGACCCCGTGCAGGCGAAATTGATCCACAGGCTACTGAACACGCCGCCGAAGCCTCGGCCGCGCAAGGAAGACGCCAGAGAAGAGGGCAGCAACCCGAAGGATGCTGATCGATTCTCCGACGAAGCCTCTTCCCGCTAAGGGCGCCGGTCAGGAAGCGCACGCCTTCCCGTGGTCGGCATGGTTCCCAGCGGCCTTCGCCGCCGCCTCGGTCATGTACTGACCCTTTTTCGTATTTCCATAATATTGCGTGCCAGGGCAGTGATAGACGTGGCTCGCGGTGTTCACCCAAACCTGACCAGGGCCGCCGCCAGGGGTTGGGGGTGGCGCCGAACGCGTCGGAGGTTTGGCGGCTGTGGCTGCCGCCGAATTGGCCGCCGGAGTATTCGATTGTTGGGCGCTCGCGGAAGCGGACACGAACAAGCTGATCGCGGCCAGGGCTGATAAAAACGGCTTCATGGCAATCTCCTGCTGACTGTCCCGACACAGTGCAGTGGGGTCGCGCCTTCGTCAATTTAGCGGTCGGTCACATTCCTTGACCGCGCCGGGATCGATTTACCGTCCGAATGACGCGACTTTCCCGCCAATTTACACCAACCCCACCATTACCACCTCGGCTCCGCGGTAACCTCGCGCCGGCGGGGCCAGGCGAGAGACGGGCACGTCAGCGCGCGGCGTGCCCGTTAGTTCGGAAGGGCGGCGGTGATAACATTCGTGGAGTTCCTGAAGCAATTCGGTAATGCCGCCATCCGGTCCGAAGGGTTTCTCGGGGATGCCCTGGACAACCCTAACTTCCCGGAAATTCGGACGCGGGCCGACCTGGATGCCTATTTCTTCCTGCGGTTAGCCAGCGCGAAAACGCGGGACGAGGCCCGGCGGTTCTGGGACGAGTATGAGGGGTTGAATGGGGGTTAGCGCTGTCCCCCCTGTCCCCGCCAGGGCGGCGCTGTATAAAGAGCCAACCGGGGACGATGAAGCGGACTAGGACGCGGATCGGGCAGTTGTTCGTGGCGTGGGGACCGGGGAAGGTTCGGAGGGTGGGGCGGAATAAGGGGACGCGGCGGGTGTTGGTTCGCTGAGACTCAATGGGCTCAACGGGTCCCTTAATCAAGTCCTGGTGTGCGGGCAGTATCAGTTGTGGGAGATCGCGCGATGATGACGATTATCTGTTTCGCGACGCACTCCCGGCTCCGAAAATAAAGCCAACAACCGTGAGCATTATTTTGATAATGCCATCAGTCACATTGTCAAGCTTAACACCAGAATATTGCACCCATTCCGCTATGCACAGAAGTATGGCTAATATTAACAGCACGAGTGCGCCATTATTAAGAGATTCATTGGAAGATCCGGTGATTTTCCCAATGAGACCCTGCCGCATTCCAAGTAAGGCTAGCTCGTGCTCACGTCGCCGCCGATCATCATCGTTTTCAAAATCTCGGGATTCTTTATCCGCTGTTGGGTTTGGGTCAACCGCCACCGTCGCCTGGGTTTGATCTTGCTTCGGTTGCCTCGCCACTCTTGGAGTATTCCTCGTTATAGATTTTTGTGAACTCTTCTATTATGTAGTCATCTGGGATTTCGGTGTCGGCGGGCACTTGGAAATCGTACTCCAAAGCGACCCTGCTCCAGGCGCTTCCTTGCTGATGGGTCTTTGACGACAATGCAAAACTGGAATAGTGCCCATATCTTTCCCAAACAAAATCTATATACGTTGGAACAACGTTGTTTCCTCCGCCGACCATTTCAAGTTCAGACGCAGGGGATCGCAATTGAGGATGCAAAATTGGGTGATGGCCAAAATCTTTTAAAGTATGATAAAGAGTTTTAAAAACTGGCCCGTGTTTCCAGACTTGCGGTCGCTCAATCAACAGGCTGGTTCTGTTGATCGCTAACCACCATCCGTGCGTAAAGTAAACCAGTTTTTGTAGCTTCATGTGCTCTATGCCGCTCTCCTGGGCGTAACGCTCCAGGAACTCGTTGGCTACGGCGAGAGGGGAGTAAGCCAAGGGAACGGCGCTCCAGATCCGGGTTTGGGCCGACAGTCGCCCGATGGACCATATCTACCTGGATCGTGACCTGTCAATCTCATCTGTTGAATCCTGGAGTGACGTTATCGCTGCCTCGACGCCAGCGCACACCTATCTATGCCCAGCGCCATGGAAGTGACTTCCGCGTGCTGGCTCCCGTTCGCCACGCGCCAGTTATTCTCTTTTCAGGCCATCTCGCACACGTATGCGATAAGATACTTCCCGCTGATGTTTATGGTGCTGGCCGAGTTAGGCGCCGGGTGGCTAAGCCGCCCGCGCCCGCTGCTAATACCCGCACCAGTCCACCGAAGTAGGCGCCTTCATGGCCAACCCAGACACCGCCCGAGCCTGTGATACTCACGGATCATCCCCCGGAACCCCGCAACCTCGCCACCAATTCCGCCACCAGCGCGTCCGACACGCTGATATGAACCTCGGCCGCGCCGCGCCTTCCGACCACGACAACCCCACCCTCTTTCGGTCGCGCCACGTATTCAACCGTATCCAACGTCACGAACCTACGGGCCGGCGGACGCGGAAACAGTTCACCCTGGACCGCCAGCGCCTTCCATACCTTCCCTCGGGCCAGCAATCCGCCGATAGGTGAGGCGCTTGCCTTCCATGCCCTTGGCGGCTTTCACGGCGCGCTCGGCATCTTCAACGCCAAGGCGCGAGCGGTTGTTGAACCGGAAGGTGAATTCGTCCAGGTAGCGTTGAAAATGCTGTTCGCCGCAATGCTGGTAGACGCCAACCATGCCGCGCTTGAACACGCCGAAGTAGCCTTCCACCGTGTTGGTCGTCACATCGCCGCGCGCATATTCCTTGGCGGCGTGGTTCACCGTCTCGTGTGAGCCGAAATCCTTTCCGAGTGTTCCATAGAGTTTGGACTCATCGGTTTGCAGCCGGGATTTCATGTCCATGTTCTTGGCCATGAAGGCACCCAGGTTCTTCGCGGTGACATGTCCCATATGGGTCACACGGGCTTCGCCAGCACGTTCCACCAAAGCCACGATCGGACGCTTCTTCGCGCCGCCATTCTTGCCACTCTTGATATACGCGCGGCCCTGGCGATACGCGGGCATCTCGGAAGGCGCCTTCTTGCGTCCGTGGTAGGCTTCGTCAACTTCCACGATCTTACCCTCCCCGCCGATCGGCGCGGCTCCAGGATCAGACATGCCCTCGCGGATACGATGGAACATGAACCATGCGGTCTTATAAGTGACATGGATCATGCGGTGTAGCTGGTGCGCGGACATGCCCTTCTTGCTGGCGGTGAGTAATTGCAGAGCCAGAGCCCACTTGTGCAGCTTGACGTGGCTGCTTTCCATCACCGAGCCGGTCTGAACCGTGAACTGGCCACGGCAATCCGGGCAGTGATACAGGCCGGGGCGGTGTGCCTTGCCGCCCATGACGGCTACCCGAAGTCCGCCGCAATGCGGGCAGTTCACCCCGTTTGGCCAGCGGGCCTGTTCCAGCCATTCGCGGGCCTTGGCTTCATCATGGAAGATGGGGTCTGTCAGGTCGATCGGCATGGCGGCGTCTCCTTGCCGCCTTTTATGGCAGAGTCACCTTGCTTTGTAAAGTATATAATTGGCGATCTGCGCCGCTCGAATGGCCGAGCAAATTGGCGCTGATCTTGAAGTGAACACTGAATTGCGCATCAAGACACTGATTGAACGGTGGGGTGGAAAATGAACGCCCGACATGGCCGGAATGACCCCGAAGCGGCGGCGGTCGTGACGGAGCGTGGACGATTCGTTTTGGCGAGGGGGCGGTACGCCAGTTAAACACACCCGCCACGACGATATGAATCGGACTATCCGACTTTGGCGCGGGCCAGCCATGAAATGTACGTTGCGAAGTCGTTCTTTACTCACGCGCCTCGATGTCGAATGATCGGGACGCACAAGGAGACTTCCACATGAAACCCAACTGCATCATTTGTATGTTTGATGACGCTTACGAGATCGCCGGGCCGTTCGCCACGCTTGCTGAATTACAGACCTATGGCGAGCGGTGGCAACTGCGGAATGGGGATCGCCCCACATGGCAGTCCGTCTACCTCGCTGATCCGCACGCGGCACCGCGTATCGTAACCCCCTGACAAAAGAAAAGCCCGCCACCCTTTCGGACAGCGGGGCCAGTTTGGAGGCACTTCGCGGCCCGGTCTGGTTACCGGGATGGGACTTCAGCCGACAGAAGCAGTCCCACCGATACCCCACCACTTTTGCCTTTGAGCGGCCGGCCTGATGGTCAGCCTGGATTGCTCCGGGGCTCGAACGGGACATCCACGCTCTGGGGGCAATTAACCAGCCGTCCGCGCAGTTCTGTTTGCCGTTTGGCCGTTCTGGCGACCGTCGGTCTCCGGCCCGCTCTCCCGCTCTGGCTCGTCTGTCATTCCGGACACGGTTTGCCGTGCCACCGCCAACCCACAATAATGAGCACGGACGCCAAACGAAAAGCCCCGCCAGTTTCCTGACGGGGCTCCATGAGACACAGAAACGGGGGCCTGAAGCTCCCGGCGATCGCGCAACACGATCTCCCTTCGTACGAGCGGACCCGCTTGAATTGCGGTTATATATAGAAGTCGGTAGACAGATTCGCAATCCGCTGGCCACGCTACACAAACGAAAAACCCGCCAGTTGCCTGACGGGACCTTTTTTTGCAACTCGAACGGAGTTTATGCCGCAACCGGCCCCGGCGGAGCGGCGGGCGCTGGCGTGTTCTGCGTCACCAACGCGCTGAGCGAAGCGGCGTTGCTCTGTATCTGCGTCACCAGCGCGTCGATCGCCGGGTTGTCTCCGGTCGGGCTCGCGGCTTGAATCTGCGCCGCCATGTTCGTGACCAGCGCGATGATACTTTGATCGACGGTGGTTTCATTGGCGACGGCGGCCTGGAGGCTGGCGAGTGAATTGGTGGTGGTGGCGGACATCGTGCGTATCTCCTGTTGCAGTTGGTTGAATCGATCGTCGAAGTACTCCCGCAGGCTGTCATGGTGACGGCCGAGCAGCGCGGCGAGGTCGGGAAAGTCGGTCATGCTGCGGATGTGGGGTCGCCGGACCCGGGAACAACGCCAAACCGGCGCATGGTGCGGCTCGATGGTTTTTTGATTTGCCGTGGCACCCGGCCTTCATCCGCGAACACCTGGATCCAACCGCCCGGTGCCGGCGCCGTCTCGCGCCGTCCGGTGTAGCCATCCGGCGCCAGGGCGAACGGCGCCTGAATCGCGCCGGACGAGGGGAACGTGAACGGCCCCTTGCCGGCCGGATCGAACCACGACGGGCGCATGAAAGCGGACATCAGATGGCCGCGTCCGTCCGGCCCTTTGATCCAGTAGCCGAGCGAATCAGATTCGCAGGCGTCGCACGCTTCCTTCGGGTATTCCCAGGTCACGCCGTTGATCGTGACGGAAACGGTCTGGTTGATGGTCGGATCGAGCAGCATTTCCAGCGTTTCGTGAGACGCCGTGACCGTCCAGCTATTGCCGTCCGCGAGGTCGTCCAGCACGGAAACATAGGCGATCGGGTTGCCCTGGTCGGTGTGGTAGCCGAGCGCTCCTGACATGGCGGAATGATCGTTGAAGATCAGTTGCCACGCACCGGGCGGGACGGTCTGGCCGGGCGGGACGAACACGCATTCGGCATCCAGATTCCATATCGCGGCGAAGTCCCGGCTGATTTGGACTTGTTGCGCCGCGACGTAGGACGCCACGAGCGCATCGGTCAGGGCGGCGGTCTCGCGGATGAAGGCGATGGTGGGGCGGGTCACGTGACTGGCTCATACGAAATCGCGAAAACCGGCATCCAGTGCGTGGCCTGCCGTAGTTCGTCCACACACCACCCCGCGTCCGGATGATAGCTTGCCTGTCCGATCATCGGTTTCAGTCCTTCGCAAGAATTGGTGACGACCCAGACCACAGTACCGTCCGTTGGAGCCGTCTCAATCGGTTGCCACTCGCTCACCGCCCCGCCGCTTCCAACACCAACCGCGCCTGATCCGCGCCCATCGCCGGATGCGCCATCGCGGCCATCGGAGCCGTCGTGACACCCTGAAGCTGGTTCACTGTGACCTCGATCAGCGGCAACAGCACGTCCGCCGCGTCCACCCCCGCCAAGATCGCCGGAGGAACGCCAGGGATGCCCGGCAGCACGCCGGCCACAACGCCCACCACATCGTTGATCGCCGTCTCGACGCCTTGCAGACTGGTGGCCTTGCTCAGGTCCGACCCGGACGCCGAAAGCGTGGTGATCCCCTGTTGCGCGGCTGCGAGGTCAGCCGCGATTTTGGTCTGCTGCGCCGCTGGGACGGCGGTGGGGTAGAGGGTCAGCAGCGTGTGGTAATCGGCGGCGATGCCGGACACGACGATATTCGCGTCGGAGATCGCCTGGGTCGCGTTGACCGAGCTGGTGCTGGAGCACGCGGCGAGGGAAAGCGCGAGGACGGCGGCGGGGAAGTAACGTTTCATGGTTTAGTTCCTTTGTTGATTACCCAAAATACGCGTCGTCGTGCGCCGGCAGTTCCCGCACCGCCGGCGCGGCGCCTCCGGTGGACGATCCCACCACCAGCGCCCATATGCGGTCTCGTTCAGTGCATATTTCGCTGAATTCGGCCGCGTTTAACTCGCGGGTATGCGCCCAGCCTTCCTTGCCGATATGCTCTTGCGTCGCCCCGGAGATGTCCGCGAACCGCTTGCCGCACGAGCACTTGCCCTCGATCGTGAAAAGGTGGCCGGCGATCACGGCTTCACCAGCGCTGGAACGGGAGCGGCGGCCGCTGGCGGCGGTATCTTCGCCAGCCCCAGTTTCGCGTCGATCTTGTCCGCGATTTCCGCTGGCGACACGCCGAGCCGGATCGCCTCATCGCCCGCGTGGTCCATCGCGTATTGCACGCCAGCCGCCATCGGCGCGGAAATGCCGGGGATCGTCGCTTGCAATGGGTGTGAGGTAATCCCCGTATCGATCGCGTTTTGCACGGCGCCCATCGCGTTGCTCACCGCGTTGCCCAGTGTGGTCGCGGCCTGCGCGTCTTTCATGTGCGAATTGATGAGGGCGGTGGCGACCGCGCCGATGATGGCGAACACGCCGCCGACCACGGCCACGGCGATCGCGGTGAAGTCGACCGGGGCCGGCACCGCGGTTTGCGCGACGGCGGCGGTGGGAGCGAGAAGCGCGAGGCTTATGGTGGCGAATTTCATGCGGTCGGTTCCTGTTGCTGCACGGCATTGATCGGGGCGGGCGGCTTCAGCAGCACGGCATCTCGCGCGCCTTCCCAAATCGCTTCCCAACGATCCGGCCTGGGAGTGCCAGGACGCCAGATTCTGAGGTAGGACTCCCAGGCGTCGTATGACGAGAACAAGGGCGGCAGCGGCGCGGCGTCGCACCACAAGTCCAGCCTCGCGAACGCCACGGCGAGGTTTGGATCAGCGATGATGTGCACGTGAAGCGAAGCGGCCACCGGGACGAGATACACGGCGCGGCACACAGCCAGCGCCATGTCGCGGCTCGCGGGGTTGTGCAGGATTTCCGAGATTGTTTCCGGCTCGAATTGCCACGGCCCGGCGCCCGGACCGTCGCCGAACTGCTGAATATCGCGCCAGTCCGATTCCTGCCCGGCGATGGCGAGCAACAGCACGCGCGCGCGATCGCTGGCCGGGATGCGCCAGCCCGGCAGTGCCGCGCACCACGCGAGGCCGGGATCGAGGATGGTGGCGAGGAAGGCAGCGGGTGTCACCGAAACCCACCAACCAAAAATAGCACCAGCAAAACGACCAGGATCAACCCGATCGATCCGCCGCCGTAATAGGTGGGACTCCACCCAGCGCCGCGCCCATAGTAGCCCACGCCGCCGCATAGCAGCAGGACGACCAACACCACGAGTACAAGATTCATTGAGATGCCTTCTCAGGGGTTACGGTGAATCGAATGGGCGGCGTGCGGAACGAGTAAATGCCACCCCAGAAACCACAATCCATCGTGGTCAGGCCAACGAATTCCCAATCGCCGTGCCCAACCGCTTTCGTGAGTTGCACATCCGTGATGTATCTCCCCATGCCGGCGCGGCTGATTGGCGGCCCGATCAGGTAGTCGCGGGAAATCTCCGGGACCACATCTCCGTCCGACAGTCGTGTGAATTTAGAGAACTCGCGTGATAGCGAACCGCCGCACGTCAACTGATTGCGGATTGTCGCCGTGATGAGAATCCGAAGAAAGCCGCCCGGATGGATTTCCTCACCATCCATAATCCGCGCCGCCAGGACTGTGACGGGAGGCCCGTAAAGGAGCGGCGCGAGATACCGCACTCCCACGAACATGCCGAACGGAACCGTAACAACGACCATGAGCCACGCGATCCACCAATGAGTGGCTGCTTTGAGGCATCGCATCCATCTGGACATTACAAGAGCGCCCTGAGCCATGTGGTCAGCGCCGGCCAAACACCACCGGCGGCCGCACCAAGAACCATCGTCGCCAGACCCAGCAGCAACGCGCCGATCCATTTATGCGTGCTGGCGGTGCGCGACTTCCGCGTTGCCATCCGTTCCTCGACTTCCTCCAACGTTTCTCCCGGGCGGCGCTGTCCCAGGTCCGGCTTTTCACGATCGTAGCCGAGCACGCGCACCGAGAAATCGCTGATCTCACGATTGGCGATGAGCCTCATGCGATCGTCCCAATGTTCGTACATTGATCCTGGCGTCCGATACCCGGCGTTTGTGTCATTGCTGGAACGAACCGATAGCGGGCGCGGAGTATCGCCAGGGGAAGCGGGCTCGTTTGGGTCATCGATCGGCATTCAGGTGTTTCATGCGCCGGTTCCCACGACCACCGGGAAATACTCCGGCGCCGGAAGGGGCGCGGTGCCGGTGCCGGTCAACGTAATCAACGGAAAATACAGCCCGTCCGCCAAACTGGCGGTGTTGACCGCGAGTTGCGCGTTGTTGCCCGAAACGGAAATGGTCCAGCCCGACGAAACGCTGGCGGAGATCGCGGTCATTTGCGCCGTGGCACCATCGTAGCCGGCGACAAGGCCGCCGGTGACGTTGGTGCCACTCGCGGACGCCGAAGGTAACGTCATGACCATGCTGTAGGTGCCCGGCGCTGAACTGATGGAATCATAACGAAACGGCAGGTTCGTCGGCATACCGCCAGTCAATGGATTGACCAGGGCGATTCCGGCGAATGGAAAATTCGTGATGCTGACGTTTCCCGCGCCAAGCGGCGGTGCGGACGCGCCGTAAGTTCCCACACTCCACGATCCCGATGCCAGGTTGTAAATATCGTTATCCGTAATCGAATAGCCAAATGGAATGTTGCGGATCGGATCGGTATTGCCGGCGACCTGGTTGAAACCGATCGGCGGCTGACCGCTCTCGGCGAGGTTGATAATCGTATTGCTACCGCAAGTGAAAGAATTGATCGCCCACGCGGGATGCGCGGGGTTGGCACCGGCACACTCATTATACATCTCGATAATGTTACCATTGTTCGCGTTGCCGCCGTTCGTGCCCTTCATAAAGACGTTGTTTGTGACAACCCATTCGCCACCCTCACAATTCTGGAGGGGTGTATCAAACCCTTCCCAGTTCATTCCTTCGAGGAAGAAGTTACTGTCGATGAACGCGTTCATCGCGCGCGCCTTAAATTCGTGGCCAACCGCGTCAACGCTGTAATTGCCGGTCACTTCGATATAGGCCACGCCATCGGCATATATATTGTGGCTTGATCCATAGAAATTGCCGCAGGTTGCGAACAGATTGTCATGCAGAAAAATACGGTTTGAGAAATCCCCGTTCATATGGCCCATGTCGGAGTTATGCGGATAGCAATACTCCAATGTGCAGTTGCCGGATTGTTGATTCTCCCGGTAGAACGCGCCCGCGTTGGAGCCGTTCGTGACGCCATACGCTTCGATGCGGCGATAGATCGTATCGTATCCTCCGGCGAACGCGAAGCCGCCCTTGCCTTGATTGCCGATCGGCGCCGAGCCAGCGAAGTTGAACGCGATCTGCTGATGCTGTGTCGTCATGGTGACGGGGCCGATGCTCCGCGTCTGACTGAGCGGATAAGGTCCGATATGCAGGGTCCAGGTCGTGCCGGAACCCGATACGATGACCACCCCGGTCCCGGCCCCGGTCGCGATGAAGTCGTTGACGTTGATCGTGCCGGTGACGCCTGACACGGCGAGCGTCGTGCCGCTGATTGTGCCGGTGAAGGTGGCCTGCGTGCTGCTGTCACCCACGAATGCGACGGGACCGGGCCACCATCCGGCCCGCGTGTAGGATATCGCGTAGTAGCCGGTGGTCGATGGTGACGGACAGCCCTGAAGCACCGTGACGACCGCGCCGGCATAGGTGGACGGGGAGGCCCACCACGCCGCGCCGAACGTGTTGAAATCAGAGAACGTGCCGCCCGGCCCGATCGACACGGGCGAGCCGGTGTAGGGATGCCACGAGGTCGTGACGGTAAACTGTTTGACGCAGTAGGTTCCGTTGCCATCGGTCAGGGTCAGATTGATGGTATCGACCTGCGGTGTCGTTTCGTTGATGGCGCTCAGGTTCCAGGCCGTGACGGTCGCGGAACTTCCGCTGCCCGTGATTGCGTAACGCGGCGTATACATTGCCCCGCCCGCGTTGAGTCCAACCGTGACCTGGCAGTTGTCCTTCACCACATTGATCGTGGTCAGGGACCAGTTTGGCGTGAGACCAGAAGTCGATATCGTGGCGACGGTCGTTGGCGAACCGGTGGGAGTTTGCGCCATGGCGGTCGGCAGGAAGTTGGTCAGGCCGCCGACGGTACTCACGCTCACGTTCGACGATGGCAGCGTGACGCCCGCCGAAACCGGCAGGTTGAAAACGATGGTATTGGTGACGCCGTTGCCGGAAGACACCTGACACGTGCCTGACAGCGCGCCCGCCGGAACGGAACTCGCCAGATACGCGAAACCGGTGCGTCCGTGAAACGGGTCATAGGAATAGATCGACAGCGCACCACTCGGGCTTGACGTGGTGGCGAACGCGCCAAAGCCCGTATCGGCGCTCGCGGCCAGGGTGCCGATTTGATTGGAGCCGTAGCCGTTTGTTGGCGGCGTGGAGGAATAGACGCCGCCATTCGGCACCCAGGCCAAGGGCGGCGGCGACTCGTGGGCGATGTAGATCGGCACGACCACGGCGGAGCCGCCCGCCGGTGTGATGGTGACATTGTGCTGGCCGAAGTTCGCCGGGATCAGGCTGGCGAGCGGGATGGTAAGCAGGTCATCGCCGGGGCGCCAGGTGAACAGGCCAGAGGGATCGGAGATCGTCGCCGAGGCCGCGTTCCAAAGACTCACGTGAATCGCGGCGCCGCCGTAGTAGCTGCTGTAATTCGGTGATGTGGTGCTGCTGCTGTCGGGAATGATATTGGCCGAGGCGACGATGGCCGGGGTTCCGGCGGTCAGGTTCGGCACGGTGACGGCCAACGTCTGTGTCGCGCCGATTTGATCGGTCGTGACAACGGTGATCGAGAATGAAGTCCCGGTGGTGATTTGCGTGTTTGCGTAAAGAACGCCCTGCTGAATGTTGAACAGCGCGGCGTTGCCGCTGCCCGGCACCGTGTCGATGAGCGACCACGTGACCGGCCCGGCGCCACCTCGGCAGGCGTAACTGCCGATCGAGAACGATCCGCCGTAGGCGCTCTGGGACAGTGGGACGGTGGTCGGTCCAGTGATACCGGCGGCGAAATCGGCCGTGGCGGCCGACACGACGATTCCGGTGGCTGATGCTGATCCGGTATTCGGCCCCGTGCCGGTGACGGTCAGGTTGTAGGTTCCGGCACTGGCCGGGTTTGAAGCATAGAACGAAGCCCATGAGCCTGAGACCGCGAACCCACTGATCGTCGCCGCGCCCCCGCCGCCGCTCCACGTCGCCGTGACGCCGCTCGGCGCCGCGCCGGTCCAGCCGAGCACGATCTGCGAGGACCGCGCCACACCGTTGACGCCGGTCGTGAGCGCCTGCGCCGGGTTGGCCGCGACGGTCAGGCTGTTGGGGCCAGATGGACTCGCCGCGCCATGCGGCCACCACGCGAACGCATCGCGCGCGGTCAGCAGTGACGCGGCGGAGGCGAGAAGGGCGCGGCGGAACATCAGGGTCCGGTCCGTTTATGCTGTCCGTCGCGGCACCGCCCTGATACGGTGGCGAGATGCGTCCACGGAACAATTTCAACACCCTGCGGATCACGGCCGCGCTCGCGGTGATGGTGTCGCACTCTTTCTCCGTGTCCTACGGAAGAACCGCACACGAACCGCTCAGCCTCGTGAGTCAGGGACAAACGACGCTTGGCGGCCTCGCGGTCGCCGTGTTCTTCGTCATTAGCGGCTATCTCATTACCGAGAGTTTCGAGCGGTCGCGCGACGCGAAGGTCTTCATGGTCAACCGTGCGTTGCGGTTGCTGCCTGCCCTGGCCGTCGTTCTGGTGGCGCTGGCGTTCGTCGCCGGACCTGTCCTGACCGAGCGGTCGTTGGCGAATTATTTTACCGATCCCCAGGCATACGGCTATGTGCCGGCGAATCTCTCGCTGCTGATGTTCGTGGACACGCTTCCCGGCGTCTTCACGCACAACCCCTTTCCCGAGGCGGTGGACGGCTCGCTGTGGACTTTGATGTTCGAGGTCCGGTGCTACCTCGCGGTTCTCTGCCTGGGTCTGTGCGGCGCGCTCAATCGGTACGTGTCGCTCGCTATTCTGCTCGGGTGCTGTGTCGGGTTGAAAATGTGGCTGGGCGGGACGCCGTTGGAACTGTACGCCTGTTTCGCCGCGGGCGCGGTGTGGCACCATTGGCGACCGCCGCTCCGAGGCTGGATCGCCGCCGCCTGCCTGGCACTGTGCGCATGGGCGTTCCTCTTTGGCGGCTTCCGGGTCGGGATGCCGACCGTCGGCACCTATGTGGTGATGTGGCTCGCGCTCGATCCGCGCGTCAGGATGCCGGACCTGGCACGGCATGGCGATCTGTCGTACGGAACCTACATCTGGGCGTTTTTCGTGCAGCAGTGTTGCGCGGCTTTGTTGGGCGGCGGCTGGGCCGTTAACCTGGTGGTATCCGTCCCGGTCGTGCTCGGGTTGGCTTACATGTCGTGGCACTTCATCGAAGCGCCGACGCTTGCATTGAAGGCGCGATTTCGCACGGTCGCTGTCGCTCATTGTTGAGTCGTCAATGAATGGCATAAATTCTGACCTGATAATGATCGCTGTTCGCGCCGAACGTGTCGGAGAATTGCGCCGATCCGTTCAGTGTGAATGTGGCGCCCAGGTTGTTGTGCGCGCTGTCGTATTGTGAATCGCTGTCATAAACGACGGTCGCCGTCTTGGCCGCCGCGCCAGCGACCGTGAACGTCATGGAAGCACCGGTCGTGCTCCGTCGATCCGACATCGCGAACAGATAGGTCGATCCTCCGTAGGAATGGGCGCGCGCGAGACCGGGAACCGACGCGTCGCTGGTTGCCATGGTCAGCACACCGTTCGTGCAACTCGCGGCGGTCGATCGATCGGTGTTTTGCATGGAACAGATACCGACCTGCGCCGCGTTAAGTTGGTGCGAATAGGTTCCGATGACGCCGTCGATGTAAGTCAGATTGGCGGCGACGGCGGTCGCGGCCGAGCCACCCGCCGGATCGCCAAGGCAGAACGTGTAAGAAACGGTATCATGGCAAAACCACTCGATGCCATAAGCGCCGGAGATAAGGGTCACCCACGCCTCGGCGTTAACTTCCACAGGGGTCGCCCGGTATCTGTTCCCCGCCGCGACGCAGAGATTGGCGCTCGCAACGCAATCGCTGGAGAAAACACCGCCTGTCACCGTCACGGCCTCTAGTGAACCCGCGCACGTGGCATTGGCACTCATGGTCGCGTGTGTGCTGTCCACGATCCCGGTTATCGTCGTATTGGCCGGGATGCACGTCCCGCTTAGCGTCAGCCCTTGCCACGTCGCGGTGAAAGTCGAAACCGGAGCCGTGGCGCTGATATTCTGCTGGTAGTACGCCGTCTGATTGACGATGACGTTTGAACCGTTGGCGACATCGGCGTGGAAATTATTGCCACGAAAGGCGCCCCCCAAAATGTCTGATCCGGACTCGACATACACCCATGCTGGTTTGGTGGGGTTAAACGCGCGAAGCGCCTGCACGCCTACACCGTTGGTCCAGATGCAGTCGTTCGGAGTGCTTAACGAGTCGGATGTCTGAACGTAAGCGCTTCCGGCGCAGTATTGCCACTGAATGTCCGGATTGGTCACCGGGTACATATCAAAGCTGCCGAATCCCAGAGAACCGATCGCCGCGGTTGCTTGCGCGTGCGTGACTCCGCTACAGCCGTACGGAACGACCGCATCCCAGACGGGCCAATCCACCTGATTGAACGCCGTAAGCCTTGTCGCGTCGTAAGCCTGAATATCGGAGACTTCGTTTCCAATGTCGCCTGTCTGATAGGCACCCGTTCCGCACGCTGACTCGTCATTGATGTTATAGCCGATGAAGTTCGCCTGCGCGCCCGTCGCCGTTAAAAGGGCGAGGATGGATGGAACCGAGGTCGCCGTGGTGCCGCTCGCATAATCGATCGTCTTGCCGCCGATCAGGTACATCGTCGCCGCCTTGACCGCGGCCATCTCGCCGCCATCCACGCCAAATCCCGACGGCCAGTTCTCTATCCCCAGAAAGGTGTTGACGCCGATCGCCTGTGCCGCCGCCGCGATATTCGCTTTCCCCGCCGGGACGCCCGTGGTCTGGGCCGGGTCTTCGTCCCAGATCAGGACAGGGAAATACGCGCCGGTCGACGGCGGTCCGTTGGCGAAGGTCGCGTAGTACGACAATGGAAACGAGAGCACTCCATTGCCGCCGCCGCCATGCAGCCACGCGAACGCCGGCGTGGCGATGATGAGACAAAGGAGCGCCGCGACTGTTTTCAGCACGAGGTTCCGGTTCCCCACGCCAGATGCGCGTTGTGGCAGACGCTCGTCTGAGCGGCATTCGACAAGGCGACAGGCTCGATCGCCCACTCGGTCATCGTGCCCGCGAGATACTCGGCGCCGAGATTGTTGGCGCCGATTGTCACGGTGCCCGACATTCCGGTTGACCCAGCCGCCGCGCCGGCGATCGGATTGCCAACGTTATCGGTGTTGATAAGGCTGGATGCGCCATTTAAGACGCCCTGGAAGATATGCGTGGCGCCATCGGTTTGCGCGGCGGTCAAGACCGTTCCGCCGTATTCGATGATTCCGTTCGTGGAGGAGGCAAACGAAAGTTGGGTATTGTTGAGTGAAAAGATGATTTCCTGAGCCGTGGTAAAGAGGTCCAAACGCGCCGCGACAGCATAAAACGTCATGGGCTGAGTTTGCGTGATCGATGCGGTCTGAAGCGACGCGCCATCCGGAAATAAGACCGTCGGCAGTCCATTGGTGTCAGATGGCAAGAGTTGCGGCTGTTGGGCGGTCGTTGCCTGCGTCCAATGGTTCCCGTGGCCTGTCTGGTCGTATACCTCGGCCACGTACATCGCGACCTGGGCCGTCACGGTTTCGCTGCTAAACGTCTGCGCCTTGTTGACGGTGCAAGTCCCCGGCGGCGTGGCGCATCCGCCGATCACGGTGATATAGGCGGGCTGGACTATTCCCGCTCCCGTGATCGTATCTTGCACATGCGGCGTGCCCGAGGCGCACGTGGAAATCGTCAATGTGGTCGTGCCGGTCATGGAACCCGTGCATGTCGCGTCTGTGCCGGCGAACGTGTTGGCTGATGCGATGTCAAAGGCACACGCCGATGTCAGTCCTACATCCTGCGTCGCGTTGTCGCTGGCCCGGCGAACCTTGACCGCCTGTGTCGCGTTGGCCTGCGACGCGCTGAAACACCGAAGTCCGCCATAGCCCGTCGCGGCCTGATTGCCGGACGCCTCGTAGAGGCCCTGGTAGCCGGTCGGAGCCGCGCCCACCTTCGCGTTGACGATCGACTGAAGCATCTGCGCATGCGCCGATCCGGCGAAGCACAGCGACAGGATCAGGGCGAACAGGCGCATCTTAGTTCGCCGTCCAGGTGCCACCGGAACTGGCGGTATTGTAGTGCGTCGCGTCCTTCCCGAGCAGGCAGATACTATCGCCCGCCGCGCCGCCGGAGACGAACGTGCCGGTCCCTGCCGTTCCATAAGCGGACTGATCGGTCTTGCCGTATCGCGCGGATGAACCGATCGCGGCCAAGGTAATGACCGTCGAAACACCCACGTCGTTCTTGACGCAAAATTCGTCGCCGGCCGCCGGGACCGGAAGCGTGATCGTGCAAGTCCCGGTGCAAAGATAATACGACCGTGGCGCCGCCAGGGTGGCGCTGGTTCCGGGCGCCTGGAGGGGCGATGCGGCAACGGAGGCGTTCGCGAGCGGCGTCGTCAGGGCGAGGGACGCGGCGCTGAGTGCTTCGGTGGTCGAGATTGTCGTCCCATTGTCCGTCAGACCAGATGCCGTCATGGCGCCGGAGCCATCAAGAAACTTCCCGATCGCGCCGCTTGTGATCGTGCCAAAGCCTGGGAACCCGAAGCCGCTCAGCACGCCCGATGACGACCATGCGTAGCCGTAAAAGCCATAGGGATGCAGCGTTGTGGCGAGCGGCAAACCGGCGATGGTCTGGCTGTTCGGCGCGATCGTGAGGGTGGCGCCGGCCTGCGCCGTCACCATTAGAGTTTGACCGCTCGCCAGGGTCGCCAGGGTCGCGGTCGCGGTGGTGCTCCAATCATCCTCGCCGCCAGGATTCGCCGTGGTCGCGGAATTGCCGTGGACAGTATCGACGGCGGTGAAATCGCAGACGCCGGAGGGACACGCCATCGTCGTGCCTGGCTCTATGATGCCGAACTGGCCCGAAGCGGCCTTCTGCACGACCGGCGCCGCGTCGGAGCGCATCGCCGTGGACGCCGTGCCATTGACCGCCGTTGGCCCCGCCGTCGCGGTGGGATTGGCGAAGGTCGTTGAACCACCCACGGAACTGATGACGCCGGCGCTGATCGTGATGGTGGTACCGTCCGGCTTCACCGCACCCGCCGCGCCGGTTGTGGCCAGAGGGAGTAGCGAGGCCGTGACCAGGCCGCTGCTTGTCGTCTCGACGAGCGTGCTGTTGCCGGTCAGACCGTAGGGCACGCTGGTTGGGCTGCTGGTGCCGTTGCTCACAACGACCTGACCCGTAGTTGGCCACGTGACCGAGCCGCCCGATCCGTTCGCCGCCACCGTGACGCGGCCCTTCGCGTCCACCGTGACGTTCGCGCTCGTGAACGATCCGACGTTGCTGTTGACCGCCGCCAGGACCGCCGCCTGTGAGCCGGATCCCGGTCCCGCCGTCACGTCGCCGGTCAGGGTGGTGATGCCGGAGCCGCCGCCGCTACACGCTCCCGTAGTCCATATCCCCCCGGCTCCAAGCGCGCACTGCCCGTCAACCTCGGCCAGTCCCGTCGCGGCGCCCGTGCCGTGCCCGATCAGCAGCCCGGTCAGTGTCGCCGCGCCCGTCCCGCCCTGCGCCACGGACAGCGGCGTGGTGAGGCCGGACAGGGAGGTGATGTCTGTATTTGACCCGGCAAGCGCTATCGTTCTCCCGTTGGAGGCCGGAAGGAACAACGTGACGCTTCCGAGTGCGCCAACGACTGGTTCCACCGTAAGCAGCCCACTCGTGGCGTTGCCCATGACGACGGAACCAAGTGTGCCGGACGCGCCAAGGGTCAGGACACCAAGGATGACATTCGCGTCCGCCGCTGGAGCGCACGCGCCGCTAACGCCATAAAGAACAATGTTGGTGGCCTGGCCACCGGCTGGCACGCAACCTATACCTCCGCCGCTGCTTATGGCCGCCGCGAGTGACTTGATTGTTCCGCCGATGTTTATTTGTATCTGGCTTGCCGGCACATTATGGTATGTATTGTTTGTTTTGACGACTGTTTCCTGGGCGTGCGCGACGCCAAATAAAAGGGACAGCGCCACCGCCAATCGAATCAGCATTTTCTTGTTTCCTGTTCGATTGATTTCAATAAACTAACGGTTGCCCGTTGGCCTGCGGAAACTGGAATGTCAGCGCCCCACTGCCGTAGTTCGTGATGTTAACGCGAATTCCAGTGATGACGACGCCCAGCGCGGCCTGTGCCGAACCGGTCAATCCCGTCATGGTGGACATCGGAGCCCAGTTGCCTGTAGCCGAATTATAACCTGTCGCCATAACATCATCGCCGGTGATTTCCACGTTGAAGGTCATGGAAGCGCCAGATGAGAGGTTACAGATGATAGCCGGCGGTAATGATGCCGTGACGGACTGCGGCAGCACGACGACCGGAACCGAGGCGCCAGCGGCGGACAAGACTTGTGTACTTAGTGCAAAGCCTCGCATGGGCCACTCCTGTAATGAAATTCAGTAAACTCTCTGCCAGCCAGGCACACGGCTTCTCATGCGCTATCGCGCGGACCGGCATTCCGCTGTCGCCTGAAAGGCGATAGTCCCCAACCGGTGGCTTCAATGGACGGAAATTGTCTCGCCTGTTTTCCGCGCGCGCTGCATCGCCGCCGCGTCCCGCGGAATGCCGGGGTATTTCATCATGACCATCCCCTCGGCGGCGGTGCGGGCCTGGCGGATCGTTTCCTGAATGGCCTCATGGCGGGTCGTGTTTGGCCACGCCTGATAATTCGGTGAGCGCACGATTTTATCGAGTTGCATCTTGGCGGTGCGCCCCGCGATCCGCGCGTAATCGTCGTATTGTTCGTCGGTCAACGGCACATTGCGGATTCGGCGCTCGACCGGCGCGGGGCCAAGGCCGAGCGCCAGCAGCGCCTGATTGACCGGATCGGAACTGACCTGACGTTCGTAAATCGCCGTCACGCCAGGCCCCAGCAGCGCCGCCCCGTTCGGCATCGGGTCGCCCCAGATGTCACGCCGCGGGAACAGGCTTTCGGACATACCGGGAACCTTGGACCGGATCGCGTCCATGATGGTGCGGGCCTGCCGCGACCACGGATCGGTAGCGCGGGCCATTTGCGCCATACCGACGGAATAGGGCAGGAAAGACGAAAGGAAATTACGGACATAGCCGGCGCCATACCGCCCAGAGTCAGTGACCGCCTTGATCAGGTCAGATGGGCCGCGCATGAAACTTTCATCGAGGATGTTCTGCGAAAAAGCGTGCATCAGAGACTTTCCCACCACGTCGGCATCTTCGGTGCCGATCTGATGGACGACATCGTACATGTCGGCCGCGACGCTCATCAGCATTCCCATTGGGCCGAGCCGGTGCACATCGTACCAGAGGTCACCGATACGGACGCTATGCGCCTGATTTCCCGCCAATCGCCACATCGCGGCCTTGTTTGGATCGGCTGGTCCTGATCCGCTGACAAGCCCTTGCGAGGCGAGGCCGCCGAACGTGACCGCGAGTGAAGTCCCGACCAACATTTTCGCCATGGCCGTGTCCTGCGCGATATTGCCGTTACGACCCGAGAGGTCAGCGCGGATTTCACGTCCAAAAAGCCCGATCGGCGTCCGCTGCCACAAGGACTGGTTCATGATGTTGCCGGCGATATGCACGAACGGATCAACGAATTTCAGGAGCGCCGTCTCGCCGAGCACGGGCAGGTTATAGGTCTTGTTGAAGAACGCACTCAGGTTCTGGGTCAGCCGTCCGCCCTGGCCCATCAAGGTCAGGTCGGTTGCCTTACCCCTGGCCTGCTCCATCATTTCCTCGGACGGGTTCTGTCTCAGGTCGGCAATCCGCGCGGTGCGCGCCATCCCTGACAGGCCCTCCTCCATCGCCTGCCGGTAGGCGAGCGCGTTGACTTCCATCGAATAGTTCATGGCGCGGAACGTGCTGTGGATGGCGGCGACGGCTCGGCTCGGTAGCCGCGCCAGGGTGCCAAGCGGTACGACTTTGACCCCTTTATAAGCAAAATCAGGGATCTGCCCGAGTGGCGAATAGACCGGCCCTATCATCGGCGCCCTCGGCACGCCGCCGGCCTTGACGAGTTCGCCGGTCGCGACAAGGCCATCGCGCATTCCCTGGACCAACCCGTAAGCATCCCCAGCCGCTTCGCGCCATGTGACCGGGGCGTTTGTCATTCCCCGCGCCATGGTCAGAGATGTGTCGCCCTGGAACGGCATCAGGGGCCGCGCCTCTTCCCCTGGTAGCATCGTCGTGGCGCCGGAGCGCAACGCCTCAACACCAGCCTGGACCGCCGCCGGCGCTTCCGTGGCCGCGGCCCGCAACTGCGCGCCAACCTCGCCGAACCGGACCCTGGAGCCTTGTCGTCCCATCCGGGCCCGCAGCGCACCGATCGCCGCCGCCGCCGCCGTTTCCGGGCCGGCTTTTTCGATTGCCAGAATGCCGTTGCCAATCACGTAAGTCGCGTGCGTCGACGGACCGGAAATCAGCCCATTGATCCAGTATTCGAGCACCATGCCACCGTAGGACCGCCGTTGTGAGTCGCGCAGCAGCTTCGCCACCTTGCCCGGCGTATCCATTCGTGCGCCTAGCTTCGCCACCATCGCGAGTTGGTACAAGTCCTTCCCCGCGTTGTCCTTCATGAACTGGTTGAGGTCCTTGGCGTGCTGCCAGTCCTTCATGTTTCGGAACGACATACCGAGGTTGCGGCCCTGTTTCGCCGTCACGCCGGATAGCGTCGTCATCATCATGTCGAACCGCGCCATTTCCACGGTCGAGGCCGCGATATCGGTCGGCGCCTGGGTCTCGGCGGCCTTCGCCCATAGTTCATGAACGAGCCTGCCTTGCTGTCCGATGATGTCGCGCAACGCCCAGATTTTGGGGCCAAGGTCTTCAACGCCGCCAAACAGGCGGCCGAGTTGGGCCTCGGTGATGGTCGCCGGGTCGAGGTCCATGGCCTGCGCCAGGTCGATCATCGCGCCCATCGTGGCCTTGCCGCGAACCGCTTCGTATTTGCCGTTCCGCTCCGCTGAGTCCATCGCCGCCTGAATGAAGCCGGCGCTATCGTCGATGTTCCTTACACGGACGTTTCCGGCGAGGTCGACGGCTTCGGTTGATCCGGTGTCGGCGAAGGATTCGGCTGGGGTTGGGGCGAACTGTTCAATCCCAGGATTTGCGCCAGTGCCTGGTCGTCGGTCTGCAACAGGGGGTTCGGCGGCCGCGCCGCCTCCCACGCCATGGCTTTCTGACTCAGCCTTACCGCCGCCTGGCTCGACCGCGCCGCGATCTGTGCTACCGCCGCCGCTTCGGGGGAGAGGTTCGGATTGGCCGCTACCCGAGTCCAGTGTTCGACCTGCCGTTGGTCCTCGGCCAGTTTCTGTTCCAGCGTCTGATATTGCTGTTCCGGGTTGGTCGGCGGGTTCGGCCTGGGGGGCGAGTCCATGTGTGACCTCTGGTGGCTGTCCGGCTACATAACGGTCCCGCTCGCTGACAACCCGGTTCCGAACCGCCTCCGCCTCGTGCGGCCGGGCTTCCGCCGCGTCCGCTTCGTGGATGTCGGCGATGCTGCCTTGTGGCTCCGGCACCTCTCCATGGGTGATCCGTCGCGGTTCGATCGCCAGCATCCGGTTGAACACGCCCCGGATATCGTCATTGATCGGCGCTCCAAGTCCACGGAGCGTTCGGTATATCGTGGTCAGCCAACCCTTGAACTTCGCGAAAACACTATCCAAAGCCCGGCTCGGGGCGTGGCCTTCCCGCAAATACTGCTCGAAGCCCCGCGCGAAACGTTCCTGGGGCAGTACATCCGGCTTACCATCGCGCTTAAATCCTGTCCAGTCTTCCGATCGTTGCAGCCAGCGCCGGACCGTCGTGGCATCCGCCCGGAGGTCCGGCGGTGCCAGTTCATGGCGGGAATCGCTCATCAGTTGCTTCAGCCAGTCGTGGCTGGTCTCGTGCATGAACGTGCTGGCATCGGCCGTTCGGGACAGGGTGATGATGGAGCGGACGTCGCCAGGCGCCATGCGAATGCGACCTTGAATCGCGGCGCGGGCGCGTTGGTAGAGAGTATCGGGCGTCGCGGGGTGGTTGGCGCCAATGGGTTCGGACTGTTTTGTTAGAACCTCGCGGAACGCTTCATAAGCGTTCTTCGTCTCCCAATGCCCGGTGGGATCGCCTTCTTTGTTAAATATCGTCACGCGCCAACCGTCAGGCGGATAATTCAAATCGTGGCTGACCAGAAATTTTAAGCCGCCGCGCCCCTGAAATGCCGCCGGCTTGCCGGCGTCAGCGTAGCGTTGGGCCAGGGCACGAACCTGCCGTCCGCGTTGCAGTAATTCTTCCCATGTTGGAGTTACGTGTTGGAACAGTTCGCCACCCGGCTCATCTTTCGGTGCGAACAGCCCTGCATCCGCAGGTCGTTGCTCTCCTTCCCCGCGTAACGCCCCGCGGCCAGCCTGATCACGCGCCGCCTGTGCCTGAACGGCGGACGGTTCGGTTCCGGGAATTGTGATTTGGCGTTCGTCAGTCCGGATCGTCGGTTCGGCCGCGCGGGACGCCAGTGGTTCGGTGATCAGTTGGCCAAGAAGATCGCGTGCCTGAGTGTCGTGAGCGTCAGGCGGCGCTAGTTCAGGCTCTCTTGCTGCGCCAAGGACAGAGCCGCGATCGTTTGGCCTTTCACCCAGGCCTTCTGAAAGTCGCTTTCGGATAATCCCAAGGAATTCTCTGGCACCACCGGCGGCGCCGATTTCTCCGTCGCGAACACGTCTCGCGATGCCGGTGAGGGCATCGCTGACTGGTCCTTTGCGGGTCGCGAGTTGCGTGAGGAGTTGACGGGCTTGCTCATCGGTCGTCAGTCTATTCCGATTTGCTTCTGTATCAAGCACATTTTCTCCGTGCCCTTGGATGCGATCAGCTTCACTGACCAAGGTGTGAAACGTCGTTCGATCGCGGCCCAGTTGACGCATCGCTTCACTGGCCACCTTGGCGCGTTCCAAAGTCGCGCTGGCGGCGTAATGTTCCTCTCCGAATAAAGTACCTTGAGTACTGGCCTCAGTCGCGGTCTCCATGACATCGCGGACAATGAATTCGGCCTCCTGTAGGCTACCTGGCTTCGCCTTGGCGAGCACTCGCATCGCTTCGACCTGCCGCGCCGGGTCAGTTACGATCCGGCCCACGATCGCGGCCTGCCCGGTGGGAACGACATCGTTGACGGCCATCCCGAAAGCGTCAGCCGAAAGTCGCGCCAGGGCGCGGCCATCACGCGCCAAAGTGGAACGAGGCGGCAGTGGCGGAACCTCAAGATCGGCGACTTCGGCCTCTTTCACAACCTTGGCGGCATCAATGGCCGTTCCGGTTCCTTCCGTGATGTTTTTCGCCGCCGCGATGACCCGCGCCTGCGCATCCGTCATGCCGTCACGCGCATCCAAAACGAAAGCATTCAGGCGGATTCCGGACTGCCCGGCGGCGACAAGGCGCTTTGCCAACCCAAGCCGCTGGTGGCCGTCCGCGATCCAGTTCCGACCTTCGGCATCCCGGAAAACCAACACAGTCCCGGCAAAGCGTGGATCCCATGTCTCAACGCCTTCCAGCCGGTCCGTGACACCTGCTTCATCACCACCCCCCTTGAACTGGAACCGGGCCGCGTCAACACCAATTTCGGCGGGGTCAAGCGATTCCAGGCCTCCGTTACCGCTGGCATGGGTCTGGATGTTCGGCTGCTCTGGCGTTGGTAGCAGTGGCGCTACACGATCAAATTCGGCACCGGCTGGAGGTCCTTGCTCGCCCCCTGCTGCTGGTTCGGCGGCGACTGCGGGGCGCTCTCCGGTTGGCTCGACGGCTGCGGCTGGGGCAACGACTGGCTCACCGGCAACTGCTGTGCCGCCTGTCCCTGCGCCTTCTGGTTCGCCGCGTCCTCCAGTCCCAACGACAGGTCCAGGTGGTTCGCCGCCTTCTGGTACTGGTCCCGCACCGGGCGCGGCAGGTTCTGGTTCCCTGCCGCCGCCAAGGCGTTGCTCCGTTGCAGCAATTTCGCTCGGCGGTCGATGCTCACGTTCCAGTTCCTCCAATGGCCGCGACTGATCGGAATCGTAGAAGCGATCCGGGTCTTCGGTGACTTCCGGCGCAGCCTCCGCCGCCGCGCGTTCCGCTTCCCGGTATTCGATCTGCCCGGCCTCGGCCTCGGCGTTGATCTCGTCGACCACCCGTTCCGATGGGAGGCGATCGACTACGGCGGCGATCACGGCGGCCGGTGGCGCTTCAGTCTTGGGGAGGCCGATCGTCGCGGCCAGCCGGTCCAATTCCGGGTTGCGCGCCGGCTCAACGGATGCCGCGCCTGCGCGTTGCCGCGTCTGCCAGTCCGACAGGGCGAGCAATTCCTGATTTTGTACCGCGATGATCGCCTTCGGATCGCGGATGCCGTCTTCGAGGGCGATGTCGGCGCCGGTGCGGATGCGCGGGCGCACCGATGGATCGATCGCCTCGGTCTGAGCGGGACGCTCCAACACCGCCGTTCCGCCGTCGGTCGGCGTGGCGCGCGCCAAAACCTCCTGGTCCTGTATCTGCTTCGCCTTGGTCGCGCTGACCTTCTCTTGCGCCTGAATGTCGGCAATGGCCCGGATCGGTTGGGGCGCCGCGCCCCGCGTGACGGGTGGGGTGGATTCTGGCGGAACCTGCCCGTCCGGCCCGATCACCCGCGCAGCTCTCGCTCGGTACAGATCTTCCGCCGAACCCAACGCGCCATTAAACCGCCGCGCCAAAGTCTCGTAATACGCGGCTTCGACGTGTGCGCTTTGCTCCGCCACATCGCGCGGCGACCCAGCCGCCATGAGTTGCGCGGTGCGATCCGCCGTGATGAAGGCGCGCTGCGCCTCAATAGATTTTTGCGGGGCGGCTTCCGGCCCTGGCTCGGGAGGCGGAACCTCGGCGGCAACGGTCGGCGACTCTTCCGCTGGTGTCTGTTCCGGTTCTTCGACGTGATCCGCCGCCCGGCGCCGTGCCGCCGAAATGTCCGGTCCCAGGTCCCAAAGCGCGTGCTCGGTGTCCATGAGATGCTGACGGGCCAGAAGAATGTCCGGCGTATCAACGTGCGTGCCGGATTCCCATGCCGAGCGACGGGCGCCAAGGTCTTGCTCCTGAGTCGCGATATCGGCTAGCTCGGCCCGAAACCCGCGCGCGGCCGGGCCACGCGGATTGGCGTTGCGTAGCGCTTCTTCCGCCGCGTACCGCTTCGCCGCCAGGTCATCGAACGCTTCGTCCGGCGGGTTGCTTTGGGTGTCGATCCAGGACCGGAGCGCATCCCGTTGTGTCAGCAATTCGTCGTTGCGCTGGAACACTTCCGGGCTCAACCGCCGCGCGATCGCGTCGACATCCGGGGTGGACAGGGGACCGAGCGCCGTCTGTTCGTCCGCCGCGGCATTGTTCGCCGCGATTTTCGTCGTGAGGCTTTGCTCTTCATCCCCACGGAACGTGGACTCGGTAATGCCCGGCCCAAGCACGCCAAGATCGCCAGCCTGCGCCACCGTCGGTTCGGTTGGACTGAGCACGCCTTCCGGCGGGACGGCGGTCGGATGAAACGCTCCGGCGCCAAGATTGGTCAGGTATTCGCCAAACCGGGTCGGCTTGTTGAACACCATCCCAAACCCGGTCGAAATCCCGATCTTGGCCCAGTCCGGTGTCTGGCCGCTCCATTCCTCCTGGCCGAGTTCCATGCCGCCCATCGCCGCCCCACCGAACAGCCGCCCGGTGAGCGGGTTCGCCATGAGGCGCTGGAACGCCGTGGCATCGGCCGGTAGGTTCAGTGCCTTGGTGGCGAGCGAACCTGGCATCATCGTGACGGCGTACGGAGCCATTCCCCCGATGAAGGATGACAGAGGATGCTGGCTCTCTTGCAGCCGCTGGATGCGATCGGACTGGCCAAGCGCGTCCTGCCAGTTGTCCGGCATTTGGTGCAACACGAAATCCTGCGCGCCTTCGACGGCGGATGAGCCGGCAAAGAAGCCGCCTAGACCACCGACAAGTCCGCCAACCGCCGCGCCAACCGGCGCGACTACAGGGGCCGCCGGGCCGGCAAGAGCGCCAAGCCCCGCGCCGAACAACGCACCGGCCTCCGCACCCGCGCCGGCCGCCGCAAGCCCTCCGGCGGCGGGCAACGCACCGTGAATCGCGTGCGAAATAAAGGCGCCAATGCCGGAGGTCTGGACCGGCGCCACGGGCTGTAAATTCAGGTCGGCGAATGGGTCCGGTCCGACAGGCTGATCCGGACTCGCTGATGGATCAATATCAGCGAAAGGGTCCGGACCAACTGGTTGAGTCAGGTGGCCCGGCGCCTCAATGGGAACCATTTTCCCGGCACCGGCGTCAAACCGAAATCCAGGATGGGTATCGGTGGTATCTCCCATCAGGGCGGCGCCGCGAAAGAGGGGCTCGTTAGTTCCGCCGGCGAAGGGGCGCCATGCCGCGTTAACCGCTCCACGAGTTCCGCGCCATCGTACCCGGCCGCGCCGAAGTAATGATTAAACCACGGGATCGCTCCCTGGGGATCGGCGGCCAGTTTCTGCAATACCTGTCCCCATGCGGCGTGCGTGTACGGCTTGCCGGTCTGTGGCGCGATCGGCGGTGCCGTCATGATGCTGGACCACTCGCCCGCGTTCAGTCCTTTCGGCGCGGGCGGGATTGGCGCGTTGGGCGGGTCGATCTCTCCGGGAGCCGATTGCCCGGTCGCCAAAAGCCGGTCGCGCGCCATGTCGGTCGGACTGCGCATGCCACCCATCATTTTGTCGATGCTGTCCTGGCTCAGGAATTTGTCGATGTCGGCCGGATTGCCGCTGGCCTTCGCGGCGGTCAGGCGACGCTCGAACTCGGGAACGAACTGCGCATTGTAGATGTCTTCCCCTTTGGGGTCGCGAACCTTGAAAAATCCATCGTCCTGCTCAAAGGAAAGGTGCCGCTTCGCGTAGGTCAGCATGGACAGCGCCGTCGTGTTGACCGCCGCGGCGTCAGGGTCCTTGCGTGAGGACAGGAAAATGTTGCGGAGCACATCGACACCACGAAGGGTCAGGTCGCCGCCGGGGCCGCCACGCTTCAGGATATCGTTGAGGTCAGTGATCCGGGTTGGATCGGCCGGGGGGGCGAAAATAGCAGAATAAGCCTTGGTGTAGCCGGGCCCGTAACCGGAGAGGTCCTCGCGGCCGACCTTGGTGAATTGCTCCTGGGCGAACTTGGTCAGGTTTTCTTTCTGGTCGGCGGTCAAAGATGGATTTTTCGTGATGGTGGTCGGATCAAACTTCGTCGGATCGTTCAACAACGTGGTGACCAGATTATTCGCCGCGCCTTCCTGCGCATCCTTCAGCGCCTTGGCCTGCTCGGCCTCTTGTTTCGCCTGGAGCATGTTGGTCTGCTGGATATGCTGCCAGACTCCTTCCTCGACCTGCCGCGCATGAACCGGATCGGTCGGGAACAAGCGCTGCCCCTCGGCGCGGGCCTGATCCATCATTTGCTGTTCATAGCCGAACGCGGCGGGATTATGCCCTGGCGCCACGGGAGCGCCTGGTGTCACGCCGATGGCGGCGGCGTTCTGGGCGTATTTGGCTTGCCACACCCCAAGGAACTGACCGACCGTCATGTCCCCTGACCCACCGTTCCGGGTCACCGCCGCGACCGGGTTGGTCGATCCGGCCTCCGCCAGCACATTCACCGCCAGTTCGTTCGGATCGGCCTTCAGCAGCGCCGGACCGCCGCCAACGCCCTGCTGATGGACCATGTAGGTTTGCCACCCATCAGCGGGATGCCCAACAGCGCCTGACGCGACCCCGTAGGCATTGGCCAGGAACTGCACACCCTTGGCGGCCTGCTCGACGGGCGGTGCGCCAGCGGCGAGATTGACGGACGCCTTCTCAGCGGTTCCGAGTTGAAACACCCCGCCATATTGGCTTCCAGAGCGATCGGGAACGGTGCCGATCCCGCTTTCGATATGAGCGATGGTCAACGCCTGATCCGCCGGAACGCCCTCTGCCGCGGCGGATTTCTGAATTTGCCCGACCACGGCCGGATCCGGAGCCGGTGGGGGCGCCCCTGGGTTTCGTGTGACGTTGTTGATCCCGGCCGCCACCCCGGCTTCCGCCGCCGCGCCCTTGGTGATCCGCGTCAATTCTTCCCGCACCCCCGGATCGATCAGGCCGCCGAACTTCCCCAGGATTTGCGCGGCACGCGCACCGCCGCCGGACGGGTCAGTCGCCATGGCGCCCTCGACAGCGGATCGGATGACTTTGGTGCGCGCCGCGATCTGCCCTTGATCGATGAGGGTTTGATCGGGTGTCGCGCCATACTTCAGACCGGTCAGTTGATCGCCTCGACTCTGCGCGTCGGCGAGCGAGTGCATGATGGTATCATCGGAAGTGTAACTGTGAGCTGCCTGCGTCGCGGCGGCCTGAATCCCCGCCTCCGCCACGCCTCCGGCATACACATCACTCTGTTGGTCCAAGTGGCGGCTGATTTCCGAGGATTTATACTGGAAATACCGCCGCGACTGTTCATCGAATTGCAGTTTTTGCACGTCATTCTGCAAGCCGCCCTTGATCTGGTCGCGCAGTTGCGTGAGTTGACTGACGACCTCCGGGCCGGCTGACAGTGCATCCGATCCCTTGAGCGAATACAGTCCTTTTGGCGCGGTCGGGTCGTTCGGGTTGCCGTAGGTCAACGCCTCGCCACGGTCCATGAACTGATTCATGGCGTCGTCACCGGCGACCTGGTTGAACCGCTGCTGCCTGACCTCGGCGATCTGAGCGAGGTTGTTTCCGGCCTGCTGACCCTCGGCGCCGACGCGTTCTTCGGCCTGACCGATCAGGCCACCGAAGTCGGCCGGACTGCTCTGGATGCTCTCGTAGTCCGATGGCGGCGTCGCCGGGATCGGAACATCGGAGACAATGGAAAGGGGAACGCGGGCCACGGCTCAGCCGTACGTCGCTGCGTTTGACGCGTCGCTGGATATATTGCCAAACGATGATCCAGAGCCCGAGCCGCCGTTGAACGCGCCCGCGTTGACCAGCTTCGCGTAATTCAGCCCGACTCCCGACGCGCCCGACAACAGGCCGCCGCCCGCCATGAGATCGCCGGCGGTCGTCGCCTGGCCTGCCTGGCCCGTCAAAAGGCCACTCTCCGCGCCGAAGTTGGCCTGCTGCGTCCGGTAGCCGTATGCCTGAAGGGCGGCGTTATCGACGGTCTGCTGTGTCGCCAGAGACCCGGTTTCCTTCTGGGTTTTTTCCACATCGGCGGCGGACCCTGAATTGACATCCACCCCACCGGCGGCGAGCGCGGTGGTGACCTGGCCTTGCTGCTCCCGCTCCTGTATTCCGACCTCTTGCGCCTTTTCCTGGCCGGCCTGCGTCGCGTATTCCGCGTTTTGCGCCGCGATCGTTTCGTTGTTCCGCGCGACCTGCGCCTGATAATTGGCATTCGACTTTTGCGCCGCCGCGCTGGAAAGCGACCCCGCGACGGCAACACCCGTGGAAGCGACGCCCGCGATCAGGGAGGCTGTCGCGGCGGCGGCCGGGAGGGATGCGGATGGCATGTCAGGCCGCCATTTCTCTGTTAATCGCCCCGGAGCGGACCAGACGACTTAATTCTGTCCGGCAGGCTTTTTTGAATCTCTCCACTTTATCCTGATTTTCGAAATAATACCGAAGAACCGCGATGGCGTCAGTCTGAAGGTTTTGTCCACGCAGGCGTAGCCACCAATCCCGAGGCAAATCAATCGAGAGACAGTGGGTGAAGATCTCGGCGCAGACATCTTCACGGTCAAGATCGTCGTGATCGACAACCAACGCACCCGGAAGGCGTGCGATCTGATCCAGCGCGCGACTGATCCGCTCCATGTTTTTGCGCAATTTCGTCAGGTCATAAACAAAAGCGCCATTTAGATCGAGCCGCGCCAGCGAGGCCATGACTTGTTCCACCGGACGACGCACCACGACGGCGCGCAAATCGGGGACGTGATGATGAAGAACGCGCCAGCCTGGCGCCGCGGCGGTTTCCGCCGTTCCCGTTCCCGGTTGGCTGAATAGCGCCGCTATATCCTCGATTCCGCGCATCCTGATCGCGGTCTCGTGGTGACACTCCCAGTCGCCGTACGAGAGGAACCGAGACAACCAGAACGTCCGCGATCGGGGCAACCCATACACGATAAAGGGACGCTTAGGCGGAGGATGGCGCCAGATCGTCATCAACCGATATGCCACACCGTCAACGCCCACCGGCTCCGGCGGACCGAATGTAAATCCCAACGCGGCAAAAAAACGGATCGAGCGCGTGTAAGAGGCCAGGACGTAGCACCGCAACCGGCCATGGATCACCAGCATCTCGTTTATCTCGCGCCGCGTTTCCCGTAGAAACGCGATCTTCGCCCGCTCGATGGAAGGTGCCGTAAAGAGCCACGGTGCGCCATCGCTACCAAGGACAGGCGTTTGCACACCCCAGACCGCCGCGACCTCGCCACCGACCAGCGCGACTCGCCTGACAGGTGAATCGCGATAAAGATCATGCAGCAGATGTCTGGCTTTCAGGCCCCAACCCTCGATTTCTGCACGGTCCATCGGCCGTATAGCACGCGCCATGACACGGATATCGGCGAGCGTGGCCGGGCGGATTTCGTAGTTCACCCGGAAATCATCCAATTACCGGGTCCCCGTGGAACCTGCTGCCGTTGTTGCCTCTGAGAAAACGTCAACTCGGGAAGGTCTCCCTCCAAGTACTCTGGCACCACATCAACGATATTGAGAGGAAGGGGGGCTGTCTGTTGAAAGGCGACCTGCCCTGGCTTCGCCCACGTCGACATGATGGTGGTGCGAATATCTCCCGTGAAAAGTTCCTGCACGGTGACGCCGCCCGGGGATACATAAGTACTACCCTGGTTTGGGGTCGTTACCATGCCGCTCCAGGCTGGCGCCAGGGATGGCGGCGACAGCGCCGCGCCGTCGGGCTGATTTGATCCCACCGCGACACTGATACTGGCGTCGACCCGCGCCGTGAGCGCTGTTACGGTTTTCCTGCGGCCCTGAAGCGTCATTTGTCCGGCTGGATCAAGTCTCGGCAACTGAAGCTGCGGTGTGAACGGCAATCCGACCTTGACGTTCGAGGCAAAATACGGAAGCGGAATCGTCCCCGTGCCACTGACGACCGTTGGGGGAATCGGCACGCCGTCCGCGATACCCGTGACCGTCAGTCCGGCGAGGTGAGTCAAACCGCCAACCGCGTCGATTGGGGCTGTCATGGTCCAACTGCCCGGAGGTTGCTGAATGACCCTTGGGGTCACGTCAGGAAACAACGCGACCGGAGGCAGGTTCCAGGTTCCATTCACGGAACTCGTGCTGATGTAGCCGCTGATGGTGGCTATCCCACCGCCCATCCGAATGACGCTCCCGATATTCCCGGAGGAAAACACCGGGCTCGACGCATTAAAGATCACCACGCCACTGGCTGAATTGGCGTACAGGATGGCATTCGGGGCTGGCATCGGATTGGACAGGCCGCAATCGACACACCAAGGATCTTCCGTCGCCGCCCAGATGCGGTTATCCATCCTCTCGATGTAATAAGCGGTTCCACCAGCGGCCGCCACGCACGGTCGCGCGACCGCCACGTAAAGGGCGTCGACAGGCGGTTCCGTTACCGATGCGATAGACAGAAATTGTCCGAACGTGTCATGTCGCGCCCAGCCATAAACCTCTTGTTCCTTGAGGTAAGTTAATGACAACAAAACGCCGTCGTTCCGAATGAACCACGCAATCTTGTATGGCTCTTCGCACCACGCCGACTGCAAAATCTGAAATCCGGCGAACAACTGGCCGGAAAGTTGCGTCAGATCGGACCCGGTATAGATGTTGATCCAGAAATTCCAGGCCAGATCACGAACGATTGAACCTTTAGCCTGCACGTAGATGATATCGAAGTTCACCGTGAGCGGCGGTACGATATCGGAACACCCATTGAACGCCTGCTGAGTGGCCTGGATGCTGGTCGGCGTGATGGGTTGAGGATTGGTCGCGGAACTGCCGGAGCCACCAATCTGCCATGCCCCAAGACCGGTCAGGACCACAAGCCCTCCCGGCATCGGAATCATGAACTGGATACCATTGACCTGTTGCGACCATGGCGTCGCGGTGATCGCGTCGTTTGCCGTGATCGGAATTGAAGTGTCGAAATTCAGAAAGTTGCCGGCCTGCGACATCCATAACGTATCGGGATCGTTGAGGCTCCCCGCGTAAACCCGGCGTTGTTGCGTGTAAGCCGGCACGCTTGGCCACGTTCCCGTTGGCGGTCCCAGGGTCAAGGTTCCGGTCGCGCCAGTGCCGCCGCCGCTGTCCGTGAAAACCAGCGTATCGGTCCCACTGAAGTTCTGCCCGGCGCTCATGATTAAAACCGCCTGAATCACCCCGGAGATAATGACCGGACCAGCGATAAAGCCGCTCCCCGTGCCGGACGTGATCGTGACCGTCGTGGCGCTCGTGTAACCGGCGCCTCCGGATGTTATCGAACAGTACAGCACCGCGCCGCGAGCAAATGGGTCAGTATGCTGTGGCGGGACCGTCGTCACATCCGGGATGGTGTTGCTGTCGACGAACTGGGTTCCGTAGGACGTTCCGCAGTAGCCGAAAACCGCCCCGGCCGGCACGGGGAGGGCGTCAGTCGGATTCCCCGGATCGGTGTTATAGGAGGTCGGCGCCTTGTAGATATTGTAGGTCGCGGCGTTCGCCACGGCGCTCCAGCTAACGATGTTGGACCCCGCCGTTGCCGCGATATCAACGCCATTTGTTAAATTGGCGATCGGCGACGCCACGCTTTCTTCACCGGTCACCACTTCGACGGCGGTGACACAGTACGCATAGGCGGCGGGCAGCGTCGGTGGCGATGTCGCCGTGCTGGGCTGAACCGTCGCCGAAGCACCGGCGTTCGCCGGCGCCACGATGTTGGCCGCGAATGTGCTTTGCGTGAGCACCCAGTCCGATGCCGTGACCCTGGCGAGGTCGTAAGGGGGGTATTCGGCGCCATTTACCGTGTTGACGCAGCATAGCGTCATGACATCCGCCGATTGCGTGGTCTTCAAATAGGGCAGGTCACCCGCCGCCCATGGTGTCGCCAGAGTGTATATCCGGGCGACCGTTCCGCCGGAGGTATAAACCCCGTAGCTTGTCGCGTTGACCGAGTTGCCATTGAGGTCTTCCAGCGTGAAGTATCCGCTCGAAGCACTGGCCACGATGTAGGTTCCGCCATTAAGTTGCGTCGTTCCGCCGACCCCTTCGATAACGACCCAATCTCCATTGGCGAAGTTGTTCACCGCCGCGATTCCGCATGGATTGGTGTTCGAGGTGCCGGTGATCGTTTTCGCCGCTTCAACGACGGGCGCCCCATGGGCGTAAACCCGCATGTAGTTGTCGCCCAATTCCAACGCGTAACCCTGATTGATGTTGAACTGAAACTTAATGAGGCGTGGCGGAGCCTGGGCGTAGGTCTGTCTGCTGCGGTTGCAAAGCGCGGTCCCGGCCCGGCTGCAATACCCACCTCGGTATGAAACAAACCCGTTCCGCATTGTCGTGGCGGCCACGTGGATCTTCGCCAGGTCGACGTGACCGTACAGCGCGGGCGCGATTTCACCGGCCGCGAAGGCGGTCTGTATGGAGAACTGCGGCATGACTGTGTGGAGTGGCCTTTATCGTCGAGTTTTACTTGACCTAATAGGCGATCCCGTCTCCGAACATACATGCGTCGTGCCCGTAACCGAGCACGCCGGCCCCGTTCCAATCCAGGCCGCCGGCGCGGCTACGGACCCGCAGCCAATCCGGCACATGGTCTACCGATGTCCATCCCTCGTTTCCGTCACTGACCCGCGCCTGATCCAGCGCGGCCTTGCAGATCGCGATCTGTTCATTCCGGATCGAGGTCGCCGCCTTCCGGTCTGTCACGAGCGGCATCGCGAAGCACGACGCGAGAAGCGAGACAAACGCCTGACCAAACAGCGGGTCCCATTGATCCACGTAGGTTATCAGCGACGTGTAAACGAGGTCGGCGCGGGATTGGTTCGTCAGGATAACAGTCTGACTGGCGAGCCCCTGTCCCATCGTGGTCGCTGTATCGGGGATTTGATCCCATGTGGTCGGTGCGCCGATCAGGGCCGGGATCGTGTCCGTGCCAACCAGAAAGCGGGCCGGAACCTGCCGCCCGAACGGCTGTTGGTTAAGGCCGCTCATCAACGGGTTAGACGGCAATGAGATGTTCCCGGTCGGCACATTGGAACCGGCATTGTTAAACGAGGTCGGCACGAACCGCGCCTTCACGCAGTCGATCGGCCACGCGTATTCGTACGTCCACGGGATCATGCCCGGCGTGCCGCTACCGACGAACGGTGGATTGATCCCCTCGGCGATCTGCTGTTGCGAGGTTTGCCCCGTGGCGTCCTGAAGCAGAACCATCGAGACGCGACGCCGCGCGAAATTCCAATGCGCCGACCGGAACAGTTGGCGCAGCGCCGGGCCATAATGACGCCGCGCGACCATCGCCTCCTTGGCACCATCGTTAAGATCGACGATCGAATTCGGATTGCCGATCAGGTCAAGCGCCCTGTTGCAGATATCCTCTGGGCGCGTTGGCATGGCGTTACCCTCTGTTGTCGGCGACGCTCACGACGCTGCCGGCCGCTTCGGCCATGCGCGCCTTGACCGCCTCCGGGTCGGATCGCAGCGCCTCCTGGAACCGCAACGCGAGGCGTTCGATCAAGGCTTCGATGAACCGTGGCTCCGGCGACCATTGAGCGGGATCGTCGATCAGAGCAGTAAACGATGCGACGGCCCCGGCCAAATTACTCAGGACGACTTTCTGTCCCAGGGCTGAATCGTTGGCGATGGTGAAGATGTTCGGCACCGGGTCCCACTCCGGAAGCGCCACCGGCGTCGGCCGGACCGATCGAATTCTCAGGCATCCAGAAGGGTAGGCATACTCGTAAATCCACGGCAGCAAGGGGTAGATCGAGGTCCACGGCGTCAACCCGTATCCCCCTACCGGCGCCGTCTTCAATAGCTTGAGGCCGATCTCCTGTCTGGCGAACTGCCAGTCCTCCGACTCCATGAGTTCGTCGCGGGCCTGAACATAAATTTCAATCGCGGCCCGCGACGCGACGGACCCTTCGTAAATGGAACCGATCGGGGTTGGATAACCAATCCGGCGGAGCGCCTTGTTGCAAATGTCCTCAACCGCGATCGCCATCAGGAATCCTTGCCCACATCGATGCCGGCGATTTTAAGAGCCGTGGCGTATCCGTCAGGGCCGCCCTTGCTCTGGCCGTGCTCGTCCTTGGAGGACAACAGCGGCGCCAAGGACGCACTGAGGTATTGCACGACCGTTTCAGTGAATAATGGGTTCCAGAAATCCTCGGTTACGCCGCTTGTCGTGTAGACCAGGCTGGCGGAAGCGGTATTCGTCCAGATCACTGTCGCCATGACGCCACCGATGACATTCGCGCCAACGTCCCATCGTGTCGGAATTGGGCTGTTCAGCGCGCCGTTGTTCGGGACCACCATGCGCACCTTCAGGCAATCGGCGGGATAGACGTACTCAAAATCCCATCCAAACTGGGCGCCGTTGCCGGACAACGCGAGAGTCGCCGCCTTGCGTGAGAATTCGTGGTCCGAAGCCCGAAGCAGCGCCCAAACCGTTTGCGTGTATTGCCGCAACGCGATCTGGGATTCCCGGCTGCCGTCTTGTGGGTCGCCGATCGTGATTTCACAGCCGGCCAGGTTAAGCGCCCGATTGATGATGTCAGCGGGATAAACGGTCATCAGCCGCGCCTCATGTCGGCGATCATCGTGGCGCCTTCAGCATCCCGATCAGCGGTCTGAACCGGATTCTGCTCCTGGGCGAATTGCCGCTCAAATTCCACGGCCAACGCCTCTATCAAGGCATCGAGAAAGCCAGCGTCATTCCATGCCGCGGGGTTCGTGACGCGGCCGGTAATGGTGGCCTGGGCGTTCAGCAGGTTGGTCAACACCACCAAAGACCCTGACGCCGTATCGCTCCCGACCACGAAGATGTTCGGAAACACGTTGCGCTCCGGAAGCGCCACCGGCGTCGGCCGGACCGATCGAACCATGATGCAGGACATTGGATAGGCATACTCATACCCCCAGGGGAGCGGTGGATTGTTCACGGCGCTCCATGGCGTCGAGCCATACCCTCCGGCCGGCGCCGTCTTCAGCGCAGCGCCCAGGCTTACCGTCTGCCTGGCGAAACCCCAGTCCCGCTCGCGCAACACCGCGTCTCTGATCTGGCCGTAATAGTCGAGCGCGATCCGGGAGGCCCGCGACCCTTCGTAAATGGAACCGATCGGGGTTGGATACTTCACGCGGCGAAGCGCGGCGTTCAGAATGTCTTCGACCGCCAGCACCATGACGACGCGACCCCTTAGTTGTGCAGTGTGTCGCTGGTGATCACGAGGGTGCCGCCGATGGCGTTCACGGTGCCGGCGTTCCACTCGACCGAAAGCTCACCGCTTCCCGGCGCGACCGTCACCCCAGAGGAAAATGTCGCGACCGGACCACCCTGCCAGTCGGCCATGAGCGTGCCGCTGTTGACCTGAATGCCAGCACCGTGCGCGATGACGGCGCCCGCGTTCCACTGCGCCTGCAACGTGTCACTGTTGATCGCCAGGCCGGTGTTCACCGCCACCACAAGGCCACCCTGCCAGTATGCCTCCAGCGTGCCGCCGGCCAGAAGCGTCAGGCCGGCCCCGATGCTGGAAATGATCGCGCCGGATGCCTGAAGCGATCCGCCCGCATTGAACGAAAGACCACCCGCCAAGGGAATGGTCGTGGCGACAGCGGCGACGGTTCCTGGATTGCCAAGCAATGTCGCCGCGAGTTGTGACTTCGCGGTAAGCGTGCCGCCAAGCTTAACGGGACCCTCGACAAAAAACGGGTTCGGACCAACAACGATCAAAGCGCCGAGTTGTGGCGCCCCGCGCGGGATGCGGAGCGCTTCATTTCCCGGTTGTGGATAGACCGGTAATTTGCCGGTCGGCATCAGCTATCGCGATCCGGAGCATCCGCGCTGATTTTCCCGGACGTATCCAGCATTTCCCTTCCGAGATCGGGCCGCCCCGCAACGGGAATGGTTACCATCGAACCAATGAACCGAACCGCCATCTCCGTGAAAATGCTGTCCCAGTCATACTCCGTGATGAGGGATGTGGAATAGATCAGCGAAGCGCCCACCACATCCGCCCAGATCACTTGCTGGGTGGTGAACACGACTTCGGTTATGTCGATAAAAAATCCGGTGCCGATCCCTGGTTGCGTCCCACCCGTCGCCGTGGCGGTGATCGCCGGCCCATATCCAGACCCATTCGATGTCAGCGTGTAGGTGCCCACCGCCCCGGCACTCAACACGGTGTCGATGACGTAAGTCGCGACCGCGCCAGTGCCACCAAGAATCGTGCCGGTGTCGCCCACCCCGTAGCCGGTGCCGTTGTAGCCGACAAATGAACCCGCTATGATCCCGGTCACGGTTACGTCACCGACATCCCACCGCACCGGCTGCGGATCGTTCTGATCCCACGTCGCCGGGGCGATCTGGCGAACCCGTATGCAGTCGTCCGGGTAAGCGTATTCGTAGGCCCATTGGAGCGGCGGTGTGTTCCCGGTCTGGATCATGGGAATGCTTCTGCGGCAAAACTCGAAATCCTGATTGCGCAAAAGCATCTGGACCGCGCCAACATACAAAGTGGCGCAGTAGATTCCTGCGGCGGACCCATCGAAGTTGGTTGCCACGGTTCCGCTGGCGAGGGGTGGCCCCTGCGCGATTTGCGTGAGCGCCCGATTAACAACTTCGAGAGCGGTCAGGCCGAATGGCATTTGAGGTTACTGGACCTTGCCGGACTTCGCGTTTGGATCGATGTCATCGATGACTTCCATGAGAAGCCAACCGCTAAACCCGGCCTTCCCCATCAGCCGCTCGATGACGCCCAGTTCAGTGCCATCGACCACCGCCGCCGGATCGTCGCGGAGTTTCTTCGCGAGCACGGCGCGGTCATATCTCTGCTGCCATCCAAGCGATTTTTCATCCTCATAGGTCCCGTTCAACGCGATGGCCACGGCACCACCCACCGTGAGGGGCGGGCATTTCGAGCAATCCTTGCTATCCGCCGCCATGGCGGTCGGGTCTGGCACCACCGCGCCCTGTGGATTGGTGATGATTTTCGTCATGTCGGCCGGATGACTTTGTGCCAAGGCGATGCTCGGAAGAAGCAATAAGGCAAGCAGCACGCGTTTCATGGGCAAACCTTTACCGTTTCTGAGTCGTCCCACAGCGTTCCGGTCGGTTGACTGGAACAAGAGGTCACGAGCGCGGCCGCCTGGACCGAGCCGGACAACCGAATGACGCCGGTGCCTTTGGGTAGGAGTGTCATGCCGATATTCGGATCGGATGGGCCGCCGGTTTCCAGTGTCGGGTCGGTTCCCGAGGGCTGCGCTTGCATGATGAAGGTGTTCTGCGTCCCGCTCGTCAGCCCCTGCACCCGAAAGGTTGGATTTCCGCCGGCATCAAGAAACTGAACGTCGCCGCCCGGTCCGGTGGATGCCCGGATGGAGTCTGTGTGCACCGTATTGTTGCCATCGACCCGAAATCCGCTCGGTCCCTTCAGGAAGGCGTCCGAGAAGGTGGCCGCCGAGAAGTCGATGCCATCGGCGGCGGTGCCTGAATTCGAGAGGATCAAAGTGCCGCCGACGGAAACAGGCAGACCAGTGTTCGGGGGAAGCGCGCCAAAGAAGATGCCGGCGTTGTTCCAGGTCCAGCCGGCGGGGCGGATGTTCAACGCGGTCTCGAACACCGAGGCATGAGAGGCGCTGAGATCGACGATCGACATACCCTCGCCCCACTTGAAGTTGGCGCCGGGGGATGTCTCCACATCCATCTCGAACCCGTCGATTTCGTTCCAGTAGATCGGCTGGCCGTGATTGTCGTTGGCGGACAGGCGCATGAATCCAGCGTAGGCGAACGCGTCGCCCTGCGCCGCGCTGGGCGTGCCACCGGCATTCGCCGCGATGGTCAAACCGACCGAGAGGGCCCCCTCAAACAGATTGGTGGTTCCCCCGATGGCATCGGTCATGATGGTATCGATGAACATGCCATTGTGTGATCCGGTGGCCGACCCGCCGCCGTAATGATCGATCAAAGTCAACCCGTTCACGCCCCCAACGCTCGTGCCGGTCATGCTCTCATTGACCTGGATCAGGTTCAGCGGAATTTCACACCCTGCGCTGTCGTTATAGCAGCCGGTGGAAAGGCCGGAGTATTGCTGGGTCAGGTAAATCCCGACGTTGTTCGTTCCAGGGTAACCGCCGGCCCATGCGACATTGGTTGATTGAACCAAGGTCGCCGTCATGTTGAGGTTTGTCACGGTCTGACCTGGGCTGAACGGCAACAGCGTTTTGATGAAGGCCAGGGAAATCCCGGAATCGCCCACATAGCCGTTGCGCAACCATTGCGGCACATTGCCAGGCGCGACCGGCCCGACCTGAAGCACGCTTTGAGCGAACGCCACCGGCGTTAAAAAAGAAAAAGCCGCCCCGAAGGCGGCTCCTAAGAAAAAACGCACGGTGCTGATCCTTTTTATTCGTTCGTATGGTTATCCCGGTCAAGAGCAACCCGGCGCTCGTTCTGATCTCCATTCAGCCGATCGGCCTCGGCGGTGGCGTCCGCTCGGGTCCCGATAAAGCCGGTGCCGACATTGCCAGCGCCCCGGACCTCCCAACCACGCGCGTCAAGCGGGTCATTGCCGCTGAACGGCACTGGAAAGACGCCGTAGGGTCCAGGATTGCCCGGCCCCGGCGGGGTGGGTTCGCGCTTACTCGCTTCGACGCGCGCCGCCTGTTCGGCCATGATGGAGCGTGTCGTTGGCGGTTCCGGCACGGGCTGGCCGGCCTGCCGCAACTGGTAGAGCGCCGCGTCGCGAACCGGGGATAGCATTTCGGTCAACAGCGTGCGTAGTTCGGTGAATTGTTCCGGCGTCATGGCTGCTTCCTTTATGGGAGAGAAATTCAGGCGGCCGGGATCAACGGCTCATGGCCTGGGGGGCCTTCTGGACCCACCGGACCAGCCGGGCCAACCTCTCCGGCGGGACCAACTGGGCCTGCCGGACCTTGCGGGCCTGGATCACCCTGGGGTCCAGTCTCGCCGGGAGGGCCGGGAGGGCCAACGACGGTGACGGGCGGCTTGTCGTTCTCGCCGCGGAGAAACGTCAGAATGTCCTGAGCATTTCCGATGATGTTGTCGCCACCCGCCTGAACGGCGAACTCGACCGCCTGGGCCCGCAACTGATCGATATCGGTCAATACAGCCTCCTGTGTCTGGGTGGGGTAAACGCGCGCGGCGTTTTGATCGGCCACATCATGGCTGACCGCTTCGTGCATGCCAGGAACAACCTGATTGGGGTGGAGATACAGGATCGTGCCGGCGATGTGGAACACAGTATCGCGCAACAGTCGGAAGGGGCGCGGGGTGGAGCGAAAATCTGGCATTGTGAACTCCTACCGATTTTCCAGGCGCGTGACGCGCGCGGCAAGATCGGCGATCAGACCCGCGTCATCCGACGGCACCGATATCGGCTCGTGATGGTATTCAAGAACCTGCTCAGGCATAAGGCAAAGCACGGTGCCGGCCGGGAAATACAGCGTGTCTCGAAGGAGGCGGTACAGCTTGGGTCGCGATCCTTCGGCCGGAACCGGGAACGGGCTGGTCATGCGTCGTCATCCGAATCGGTGGATTCGGCCATTTCAGATTCGACGGCGATCTTCTCGATGGTCAGTTCCACCCGACATTGATCGCCGCTATCAGTCTGAGTTTTTCTGACCGATGTCACCGAAGCGAAGCAGCGCATATCGAGGTAGTCGCCCACCTCGCAGTTCTGGCTAAGCCCAAGCTTTTTGAGCAACACGGCATCCATGGTGATGTGCATTCCGTACGGAAAGTCGTGCACATTCCCAAGTCCCGAGCACGGTATCCCCATGTCGATCTTTTCGTCATCCGTCAGCTCGGTGCTGATCAGCTTGCTCCATGCCATGCGGCGCGCTCCTTATCAGGCGGCCATGCCCTGGACCGGAGGCGGCGCAGCCGCCTGAGAGGTCGCCGGGTCCTGGCCTGGAGCACCTGGAGCGCCACCCGCCTGACCGGCGGCCATTTCCGCTGCCATCTCGGCCTCATGCTTCTCGTGCAACTCGGCCTCTTCCTTGTTGTGCCGATGTCCCATGTCGCGGTGCGCCGTGTGATGACGCTCCCGGAGATCGCGCTTTTCGCGCTCATGGCGCCGATGGGCGGCCGTGATATCGTGAAGTTCAGCCATGGAATGATTCTCCGGTGTAACGTCAGGCGTGCAGCGCCTTCATCTCTTCTTCATGCTTGAGGTGCATGTCGCGGTGATCCTTGCGGTGCTCGCCGTGCATATCCATCCGCTCTTTCTCGTGACGGACGTGCATCGCCTCCCGCTCGGCCCGACGCCCGCCTTCTTCGGCGCGGCTCTCCCGGCGTCTGGGTTCGTCCCGGCGCGTCTCTCGACGCTCTTCCCTGGGTTCTTCACGCCGCTCTTCGCGCTTTTCTTCGTGGCGCTCTTCCCGCCTGGGCTCTTCGCCGCGATGCCGGGCAGAACTGTCGCTGTCGTACATCGCGCGAGCGCGCTCCTTGCGCTCGTCTTTTCGTTCCGGTTCACGCGCCATGGGTTGTGTCTCTCATCCGTTTCGAGCGGGGGTGATCGTACATCGCCGAGGCGCGCGACTTCTTCTTGTCCTCTTTGATGTCCGGAAACTTCTCGTGGACCTTCTCGCGCACTTCCGCTTTTTCGGTGGACGTGCCGTTCGCCGAGACACGAGACAGGGCTGATCTGGCATGGCTGGCATCGGGAATCGGATACGATCCCGAGCCGGCCCCTTTCGGACCCTCACCCTTCCCAGGCAGCGCGAAGTCGCTCTTTGGCATATCTTCACGTTCACGGGCGGTAAGATGGTTTTTCTTCTTCCAGCCTCGCTTGTTTTCTTCAGCCATCGGCGGACTCCTGCTGGCGAGGTCTTGCGCGGTCAGTCTGGACACCCGATCAGATCAGGTCCCACGTCCCGGTCGGCTGATTGAAAATGTAGCAATAGGTCGTGTTCGCGGTCATGGCGGTGGCGACGTTGGTGATGGTCTGGCCACTCCCGGCCGCCACCTGGATCGTCACGGCGGTCTGGGTCTGCGTCGAACGCATGCAGTTCCGTTGGCCATTGCCTGGATTGGGCGCGAGCGTGAACGTTCCCGTGGCGAGCGTGCCGACCGGCGCGATCAAATACCAACTCTGCCCATTGGCAAACGCCAGCGAAAACGCCGTGAGCGGCACGGCCTTCACATAACCCTGCGGCCCGCTGATCTGGGCGGCGGTGGCGAACGTGCTGGCGGCGGAAGGCGCCCCGCCAACAAAATCCTGGAACAGATCGGTCGCACCAACCGATGTGACCTGCGGCAACGTGGGTGCCTGCGCCCATGCGCCACCGATACCGGCGAGCGCCAGGACGGCGCCCAACAATAGTTTTTTCATCGTTTTTCTCCGGTGATCAGTAAAGCGGCAAGCAGTAAACGCGCACGTTCGCGGTCGCGGCGGCGCCCTGCGGCGTTGTGAGCGACAGATACAAGGTCGTTACCTTGCTGGTCTGGGTCGGCCCCTGAAAGCGCGTAGTCGTTCCCGCCGCCGCGAGCGTGGCCAACATGGCGCCTCCGGTCGTGTTGACCGCGCCGGTGGTCAGGGGCGAGTACGCCTGGGTATTCGCCACGATGGCGATCCCACCCTTCGAGGCGGCGCTGTAGAAGCCGCCCGCCGCCGTGGTCAGAGACACACTCGGATCGCTGACCACGATGGAGTCGACCATGTATGTCGCGGTCGGGACCGCGATGGCTATGGCCTGGTCAGAAGTGGAATTGAAATTGGCACCCTTCAGCCAGCCGCACTCGATCCGGCCCGGCGCATAGGCCTGCCAGGGCGTGTTGGGGAACTGGAACTGGGTGGATTGGGCGTGCAGCGGCGACGCGGCGATAAGAGCCAGTGCGGCGGAGGCGGTCGCGAGAAGGATTTTCATGGATGTCTCCGCGAGAAGCTGGTTACGCCGGAATTCCGTTCGATGTGGCCAGGCCGCCCGTGGCCGACATCCTGTAATTGATCGCGCCGGTGACCGCGGTACAGTCCAGTCGATACGCGACCCCCTTCTCAGGCTCGCTCGGGGTCAGGGACACATCCGTCCCGGTGGCGTAAACGGCCAGTTGTCCGGTCCCGCCCGTGTTGCACACGATCCAGGTGGCGCCGCCGTCGAACGACCGCTCAAGCTGAACTGACCCGGTCCACGACCCGTTGGGACCGCCATTGCCATAGATGACGACGTTGAACGACCCATAGAAGCAGAACGCCGCCGACACACCCGTTCCGGTGAACGCCCCCGCGATGACGGCATTGGCCTGATCGTGAACGGCCGGGGAGCCCTGAGCGGCGGAGATACCGGAGAGCGGGATACCCACTCAGATCAGACCATTTGCTTCGCGGGCGGCATCAGCGTGCCGAGGATGCGCTGTTCAACCGTTTTCGTTTCCGCGCCACGGCCTTTGATCGTCGGCGCGTCGCGGCCAACCTGCGGTGCCTGGTCGCGGCCACCCTCGGGGTTCATCCCGCCGCTGCGCACCACGAGGCCGCCGGCGGTGACGCGTAGATTGGCGGTCTTCCGGGTGTCGCCAATCGATTCGAGGTATAGTTCCATGATGGCGCGCGCCGGGGCGTTCACCGGTTCCATGTACTGGTTCGGCTCGCCCCACCAGCCGATTTCGGTCGGATGCGCGACGCGGTTGCGGTCCACCCAAAAAGGCTGAATTTTGCGGTCGCCGAGGTAGACCATCTGACGCAGCGTATAATCAGGCTGAACCCCCGCCGCGATGGTCGCTTCAAGCAGGTCGACGAGCCGCGCCTTGGCCTTGTTCCGCTTCGCGATTTCCTCCGGGGCCACCACGGCGCGACCAGCGTTTTGATCGCCGACCTTGGATATCTCCATCGCCAGCGCCGCCATCCAGGACGTATCCCCGGAGGCGTTGGGCGCGGCGGATGCGACGCCAGCCAGCGACTCCCGGAACTCGGCGAGCTGCCGCGCGACCTCCCCGGCGACGGTATCTCGTGTCGCGGCGGCGACACGCTCCGCGATGATGCGCTCCACCTCATCGGCGGGGATCATGTCGCGCGTTTTTTCAGTGGTGGGCGGCATTCAGGTGTCTCCGTTACAGGACCGCGTAGTTACGAGCCGCGTAGCGAATGGTGTAATCGTCACGGCCCGATGTCGCCAAGGCGAACGCGATCGTGCCGGCGGTGAAGTTCAGGCCGCTCGGCACCTGCGCCAACAGGCGGACGTAACGCGGCGGCGGCATGGTCTCAGGGAACGACGGCGGCCAGTCGAATCGCGCGATCCGGGTTTGCGCCACGCATTGCGCGGCCGTGAGGGGGCCGGTTTCCACCAGGGTTTGCCACGTTCCAGGGGCATAGGAACCCGTGGCGCCGGTATCCGCCGCCGCCTGGACCGCCAGATTGAGCGTGCAGGAGTCGCCTGTCACGAGACCCGTGCCGATCACGATGTCCAGCATGACCCGGTCGCCGCCAATGCCGAAATCGGTGCCGAACTGGTTATTGTAAACGTTGCCGATGATGTTTCCGGGCGCCATGCCGACCCCCTGCCCCAGCAGGTCGAGCACGGCCGATGGAATGTTGATACCGGCGCCGGCCACGAGGGAAAGCGGAGCGAATGGCAAAACGAAAGAAACAAGTGCATCCGTGCGCATTTTATTCTCCTGTCAGAGTATTGCGTTGTTCAAATACTCAGACGACGCGAGCTTCTGTATTGAGCAGCTGGTCGGATACTCTCACGGGAAAACCGCGCCAGTTATCGGTAACAATTCCCGCATAATCAGCCAACTGTAGAAGTACGTTCCTCCCTCGCATGGCCTGCACGTCCATGAAATGGCGAACGGTCCGGTTCGTGATCCACACCGGCCGAATGCTCGGCGTCGCGTCGGTTGGCGCGTCCGTCTTGGTGATACCGGATGCTTTCTTGCCAAGGGCGGGCGGAAAGTACGCGATCTCGGCCATGCCGCCGAACAGATCGTAGGCGTTCGGACCGGCGAGGCCGGCATTGGTCACGTCGATGTTCGCGATGCGCGCCGCCTGGCGCCAGTCCTCGGGAACAAGGCCCATCTGGCAGCGGAACCATGACGTGAAGGCTTCGAACCGGTTGCCCACCGCGTCAAACGCCGGCGTCACGTCGCCCTTGTCTTCCATGGTCAGCCCGACCTTGGAACCGCGGGGGTAGATGCCGTAAATGGTGCGTTCGCCGAGGCACAACAGCCAGAGGGAGGCGTTGGAGGTGCCGGTTCCGCCCGCGTCGACCACATTGGCGCCGTTCTGCGCACCGCCGGCTGAAATGTCGGAATTAAGCGAGTTGTAGAACCCGGACAGCCCCATGAACTCCTGCGGCGTGGCCAGGGTATTGCCGTAGAAGCAGGTCTGTTCCAGCGTCTGCCCCATGCCTTCGAGAAACGCCGCGTCTTCGTTCATGCGGAACTGCTCGATGTCGCCACTGTCCTCCGCGAGGGTGCGATCGACCTGGGAATAATCCACCAGTTCACCGACACCGATACGGAATTTCGCCGTGGTCGACTTGCTGTAGGGCGTGCCCTGGTTGTAACCGCGCCACGAACCGGCGGGGATCGAGGTGCGGAACACGCCTTCATGTGCGCCAACCTCGTTCGCCTCGCGATAGGGCAGGTCGTCATACAGCGCGATCGACTGCGACAGCATCTCGGCGATATGGACCTGCTTGCCATTCACGGTGCGACTTGCGAGATCAAGAATCGTAGGCCACTGACCTGTAGCGATTTTAGCCTCCTGTTGTGCGCCAAGTGGTCATCGCACTGGCCTGGTGGAATTAACGCCCGGCCGCCTTACGCGACGTGGGATGGTCGTACATCGACGCGGACCTGGATTGTTTCGCGTTCCCACCACGATCCGGAACTGGTCTGGCTGGAATGGGCGGGGCGGCGGGCTCGTCGAATATCCGCGCCGCCGTGTGCAGCAACCGCATCATCGCGGGATGGTCGCCAGCGCCCGTGACGCGCATGAAATCATCGAATTCGGCGCGGTGCGCTTCCGGAACCAATAGGTCTCGCATCCGCGCCGCCGCCATGAGCGCGGTGTCGAACCCGGCGCCTCCAAGGGTTGGGTCTGACCTGATCTTATCGACCCAGCCACGCCTCGTTTCGGCGAAATCACTGTGCTGTTTGGCGAATACCGCGTCCTGAAACTGCTTCAGCGTACCCGCGTGCAGATCGACCAGCTTTTGCGCGGTTTCCTGATCGACTTTGGCGGGCCCAACGATTTCCTGGAACGCGGCTATCCTGGCTTCGTCGACCGGCACGCCATCAGGCAGCTTGAACGGCTCGTATTTGACCGCAGCGGTGACTTCGGCGGTCGTCTTTTCCGCGTCAGCCGCCGGTTTTTCGGTCGACTTCGGCTTTTCTTCCGCCTTTCCGGCGGTTTCCAGCAGGCTCGGTGCGTCGGTGTGAAGCGGAGTTGGCTTTTCTGTCTCGGTAACCGGATCGGGCGCTGGCGCCTCAACAACCGCCGGTGCCTCTGCTTCCGCCACCACTTCCGGCGGCGGCATCTGAACCGCGACGCTCTCAGGTGTATGGATCGTTGCTTCGGCGATCGGCGGCGTCGCGGGCACGACTACGGGCGCCTCGGGGGCGGGTGCTACAGGCTCTTCGGGTGGCATGAAACCTCGTCAGGAGGTGCTTTGGAGGAATGTCGCGGCTATCGCCGTTCCGTCTTAACCTTCACGAACCGGGGGTCGTGCTCTTCCATCGTGAGCGCGAAACCGTCCCGTGCCATGTGTAGCCAGCGCTGATACAGTCGTTGGCCGATCGAATACTGTCCCGCCTTGAACCAGGTCGCCTCGGGCTGCGGGAATCCGTTGGGACCGCAGGCGAATGGCGGGGTAAAGCCGTGGCAGTCATCGTGCAGCAGACGCCACATCACGCGACGGCCGATCTTGTCATTGAACACCGCGCGCCAGAACGACTCTTCTTCCTGCGCCTCGCGGCGCAGCTTGTCCCGTGACCGGCGTTGCGACTTGGGGTCGGTAAGATCGGTGGTCTCTGGAAGCGGCGGATCTTCTGGCTCGTCGCCTTCGAGCGTGTCGCTCACGCGGCGCATCGCCCCGGCACGATCAACCCACTGGGCACCTGAACCATACGCCCTTGCGTCCGGTTCTGACCTTTGGCCGGCTTCGGCAGGATCATGCCGACACGACCCGTCGCCGTCGTTTCCAGTTCTTCCACGCGCGCCACGCCGAACCGCAGGTTTTCGGCCAGGCGCAGGAACAGCGGATGCGCGAGGTTGGAATTCTCGGTGCGCGGCATTGATCGGTCCCGGAGCCAACCGCCCGCGCGTCGGTGCGCCTCTTCCATCATCAGGCCGATGCGGAACCATCGGGCGTCCTGGCGATACCATCCCACCTGACGGCAGCAGTTCTCGCAGGTTTGCAGGTCGGCGCGGAGTTGGAGATACGTTGGGCCACGCGCCGGTAGGACGGCGAGCTTATCGCAATGCTCGGCGGCGCGGCGGAACGCCTCTTTGAGGAGCGAGAGAATTTCCCGCTCCGTCACGTTGCCTGCCATCGTTACTCCAGGGAGATCGCCGCGTCAGAAAATGACTTCAAGACGGCCAGGAACTGCCTTCCTCAACGGGAATCCGCAGTATACCGGGAAAGTAGGATCGGAATTCAACCGGTGTCAAGCGGGGGTAGTGTCCGTCAGCCAAGCCTTCAGTTCGCTCGACCAGTATAACCGCGACCCAAAGTCGATCACTCGTCATCCGTCTGCAGCGGATCGGCACGCCCCGCGCCCTCGCGATCCATCAACCGCTGGTGCGCGGCGTCGTCCTCGTACGAGTCGTCCTGGCCTTCGTTGAACCCGCGTCCGAACTCCGTATCCGCGGCGGGTGTGCCGGCGGCGGGGAATTCGTCATTGTAGCCGTGGCTGTATCCCCGGTCATAGGCGGACTGAGCCATCGCCGGGACAGCGGACAGGGCAACAACAACAACGGAAATATGGAGAAAGTGCATCATGGGCGGTATGATGGCACGCCAGCACGCCCGGACGCCAGGATATTTCAACTCCGCATCACGCCCTGCGACGGCGATCCCAGCAACGCGCCCAGCGCGCCTGCCTGAGGATCGGTCTTGCTCAACTGCTGCGCCGCCGTCACCGCCGCCGGCGCGATCTGCGCCGCCTGCGCCACCTGCGCCTGCTTGGCCTTCGCCTCCCGCAACTGCTTGACCATTGAGGCGCCCCTGATCACTTTCGACGTGACCTGACCGTTTTCCGCCGTCAAACGCAGCGCTTCGTCCAGGTCAATCACGTCGAGCGGGTCCGGCGCACCCGATTCCTTGGCGCCCTGGCTCATTTGAATCGCGGAAGCCACCACGGCGGCGATCCCCGTGTTGGCCGAAGCGGCCTGGGCGATCTTCATCATTGAGATGCAATCAACCTTCAGCGGCATACCCATGAGCGAGGGCGGGCGTGGCTTCAACAGGCGCCGACGGGCGCAGATATCAAGCGCGCGCATCACGGCCGGCGCGGCAACCTCGGTGGTGAACAGGTTCACGAACGGCCCCAGCGATTGCAACCGCTCCAGGTCGCGCTTTGTCAGTTCCAGTTCGTTTCTCGGTTGCACCCCGGCCATCTGGGTGATCGCCATGAACAGGTTGACGAAAAAGCATTCCTTGATCCGAAGTTGAATTTCCTTGATGTCCTCGATCATGGGCGGCAACGCGGCGGGACTGACCTCGAACAGCGGCCAGAACCCCTTCTTGCCGCCTTCCGTGCTGGTGTAGGTGATGTTGCCCGGCACGATCGAACTCGGTTCGTTTTTCATCTCCGGATTGGCGCCCATTGGCGGGCGCACCAACTTTTCGATGAATTCGCCCTTGCGGCGGGTTTCCATCTGTAGTTGCTTCGTGTCGCCCAGGCAGTCCATCCCTGGCGAGCGGCCATACGCATCGTTCGAGACCACCGACCAGCGCGCCGCGAAGAACGGGCAGCCATTGAACCCGCGCCGGCTCAATTCGGCTTCGGTCTGCTGCCCTTTGAGCCAGTAGACCTCGCGCCAGGTGAAATGCCCCGGCACCACGTTGATTTTCGCTGAACTCTGCTTGTTGCGCGACATGGCGAAGTTCGGCTCGATCGCGTGCGCGACGATCATTTCCATCTCAAGCGAGCCGCCGCCCTGTTCCCACCGGCTGCGCACTTGCTCGGGGCAGGCGTCCAGCCCGAACATATCCACGATCTGTTGGATGGTCAGAACGAATTCCCGATATAGCGTATCGACGCTCAGACGTGATCCGACCGCGAGATAATACTCCCCGCTGCACGGCAGATAGCAGCGCAACACGTCCTCTGCGTCCTCGTACATGATGATCGGCGCCGTGCCGAACGTGGCGACATCCTGAAACGATTGCGCCATGATGTTATAAAAGTTCGACTGCGCGAACACGTAATAGAGAATGCGCTCGGCGTCTTCGAGCCACGCCTTGGCGGCGTCGTCCAGTTCAATCCAGTCAATCGCGATGCCGAGCTCGAACCATGGCCGGGTCGGCGGAGTCAGGCCGGACCACATGCCAGCGGCGCAGGTTTGCATCGCCAGCGTCGCTGTGCTGTCAACGATCGCGCTGTTAAGCGGAACGCCCTTTTGCATCGTGTTGGCGACGACCAGCCAATGATACCGCCGCGGCAGAATGAACTCGGCGCAACTGGCCCAATAGGTCCACCAACTGAAACGCCAGTCCCGCAGTGCCGTGAGGCGGCTTTCCAGTTGCGGATAGATGATATCCCAGTCCTTGCCCTCCGGCTGGTCGCTTGGTAGCGATGGCGGCTGCATAGATAGCAGTTGCGGGCCCGCCATTTCGTAATGGGCGACGCTGGTTTGAGCTTCGGACATGCGTTTGCTTTGCTGGTTGGCTTATCAGGAGATATTCGCCACCTCGGGACGGCGACTAAGCTCAATACCCGAGAAGCTGCTTTTTCTCGGTGTCGGCCGGGGCGGCGCCCTCGGGCGAACTCGCGACCGTCCCCTCGTATCCGGCACCCGAAGCCGCCGCGATCCGTGCCGCCTGCATCGCGCCAGCCTGCTGCGTGGCGCTGTCCGCCGGCTGAGCCGGAGACGGCGGTGGGGGTGGTGGCGCCGGTGGCGCGGGAGTGGATGGTGAGCCGCCGAATCCCATGTCAGTCGTCCCTTTCAGGCGTAAGGATCATAATCACTCTGATGCCGTGACGTGCCGCCCGATTGTTGGCTCAGCGCGGCGGTGTAGTCCCAGTCCGACCGCATCCCACCGCCGGTCTTCTGTTGCGTCTTGGCCGTGACCGGATGCGCGAAGGTGAGCACGAAGGCGTCCGCGTGGTCGGGGGAATACCCAAGTCGTTCTTTCACCAATGCCTTCGGCTCTAAGAGCAGGCGATCGCCGCGCGTCGTGTAGGTTGTTCTGGACAGCGCCGCGCATAATTCCGGCATTCCAGGTGTCGTCATTGGCGGAAGCTGGCCGCCGCCGCGAATCCAGACCACGGCCTCGAAATACATTTCGGCCCGCTTGTTGGCGTACCGGCCCGATGCCGATCCTTCCGCGAAGCCGACACCGATCGGCGTCTTACCCAGAAGCCGCAGATTATCGATCCAGGACGTACCATAGCCGCCGGTGTTGTCGATGAAACAGGCATCTGCGCCCCACTCGTCCCATTTGCGCGAGACCTGAGAGGCTCCCTGGATGCCGTCGAGGTTGCGGTACGTCAGCGGCGCGAGTGCAACGAGGCCTTGGCGTGGGGAAATCACACTGGCATCATCACCATAGAGCGCCACGTCGACCCCAAGCACCTTGGCCGCTTTCTCGATGTCTCCGGCGCGGTAGGATCGTGTGGTGGCGGCGGTCAGTTCCTCCATCCCCACCAGCGTATTGAGGCTCGATTCTGGGAACTCGCCAAATACGTTGACGCGAACCCAGCTATTATCCCGTCCGTACGCTCGAATCTGATCCTGTGCCCACTCGACCGAAACTCGCGACGATCGCCGTGGGTTATCCGGATCGCCGTTGACCGTGACCACATGCCACCGGTCACGCTCCTGGTGGGCCTTGAACAGCGCCCCTTCGCGATGGGTTGGGTTGCCACCCTGAAGAATGTGGCCCTCCACGCACGAGGACAGGGCCGCCTCGGCCGATACCATGACCGCATCTGGGGTGCCGCCAGACTCGTCCAGGATAAAGGCCACGTAGTCCGCGTGAAGGCCGGCAAGCGAGTTCGCCTGCTCTTCCCGCGATCCGTTCCGGGGCCAGGACCGCGCCGACATCCACCACGTCGCGGGGTGGGCGCGGCATTCAATACGTGTTTTTCGCCACTCGAAGATTGATTGCAGAAGAGGCGACTTATACAGCCATGAGGCGCACTCCTTCCAGAAGTTGTCTTCAAGATTTTCCTTGGTAATGGAAATCGCCGCGATATTGCAATGCGGACGCGTCAGAAGGAAATTCCACGCCAGCCACGCCTCAACGGCGGTTTTCCCAACGCCCTTGCTCGCGAGCATGGCGATACGCTGGTTATGCGGAAACGCTTCGAGCACGTCATCCTGCCATGGCTCGGGCTCGACATCGAACAACTCCCGGACCATCTGACCTGGATGCTCACGCCACCGTCGTAGCGCATCGATCGCGATCTCGCTCAACCTATTCGACTTTGGGTTTCAGGCTTTGCTTGACCAACTGCTCGAAAGTAACTTCAGCGTTGAAATTTTTATTCGTGGCCTGCGGCATCCCCTCGGATCGGTTCAGGTACGCGACCGCCGCCGATAGCTGCGTTTCCTCGCGTTCCGCGTTCAACGCGAGATCGCCGATGACCTCCCGCATTTGCCGTTGCCGCTCTTCCTCTGCGGCGGCCAGAAGGCAGCGGGCGGCCTGCTTTTCTGGTGAAAACGTGTCCGGCGGAGGTCGAGTCGTCCCATCGAATGGCTTCCGTTGGCTTCCGGCGCCCTTCGCGGGGCCGCCCCAACCATCTCCCTTGCCGGCGCCGCGCGCGGGAATCCCCGAGGCTGGGGCGAATGTGGTGGGCTTTGGCATGGGGATTTCCGGATCGCTGGCGCGCGGGCGCGATATAATGCAAGGCACCTGTCACGATTAAAGCGGATATGTCAAGAATTCGCGTCAGCAGGTAGTGGGTCAGTTTCAAAAACTGACCCACTACCCGTCCCTGCGCTCCGTGGCGCGCGCGCACGCGGGGTGCTATTACCGGTCACGAACGGCGAATCCGTCCCAACCGCTCCCACGGCAACCCGGAAACCGGATCAATCAGGATCGGCGAAGCGGGAGGCTCGATCGACACGGCGGCTC